>R22__coassemble_33_pt1 | contig 127511 bp, 76 predicted proteins | sample R22__metabat2_low_PE_006 | metagenome-assembled genome bin R22
TGTACTTTGACACCATGACACTTTGACACTTTGACACCATTGGGGCATACCGCTCGGCGTGTCTTTTCCCGATATTGGCTGAGGCCCGTGGTCCTTATGCCATCGGGTGCGAAACGAAAAACGGATTGTCGTGTTAGCCGTCAGTGCAGGCAATCCGCTGAATATGAACATTCAAACAGGGCATTCTCCGTCGTCCATACACTATGATGGCGGGTCTGCGAGGGGTGGGGGCAAGAAAAGTGGGGGATTGGTTCGTGGCGAGAGTTGGGACGGTCGTTTATACAATAGTGCGCTTCACGGCGCGTTAATATAGTAATCAATCATCAATAGCATATCTATGAAAAGAATCATCCTTGCACTCTGCTGCCTGACTGCCGTGTCGAGTCTGACGCTCACGGCGCAGGATGTTGCCCCGTTCAAGGCGGGCGACAATGCCATCTTCGTGGGTAACAGCATCACCGACGGCGGCCATTACCACTCGTACATCTGGCTCTACTATATGACACGCTTCCCGCAGGAGAAGATGTGGATGGCCAACGGCGGCATCGGCGGCGATACGGCCGAGGACATCCTCAGGCGTCTCGACGGCGACATCATCGCCCGCAACCCATCTGTCATCACCCTCACCTTCGGTATGAACGACACCGGCTACTGGGAGTACAACGGCGACGACGCGAAGGCTTTCGCCGACCGAAAGGTCAACGAGGCCCGCGCGAACTTCCTCCAGATAGAGAAGAAACTGAAGGCACTCACCAACACCCGCATCGTGATGGTAGGCACCTCGCCTTACGACCAGACATCGACCTTCAACGACAACATCTACAAGAAGAAGAACGATGCCATGCTGCGCGTCATCGCCATCCAGGACTCGGCTGCCAAGGCCAACGGCTGGGAGTTCATCGACTTCAATGTCCCCATGTGCGAGGTGAACGCCCGCAAGCAGGCCGAGGATCCCACCTGGACAGCCATCGGCAACGACCGCGTACACCCCGACAACGATGGTCACATGCTCATGGCATACCTGTTCCTGAAGGCGCAGGGAATGGTCGGCAAGCCCGTGGCGGATGTCTGCATCAATGCCCGCAACCGCAAGATTGAGAAGAGCGAGAACTGCTGCATCGGCAATGTCGCCACCAAGGGCGGCGTGGTGACCTTCGACTACCTCGCCGATGCCCTGCCGTATCCCCTCGACACCATCCCCCATGGCTGGGGCTTCACCCGTCCGCAGTCGCTCATCACCGACATGGTGCCGGAGTTTATGGAGGAGATGAACCGCGAACAACTGACCGTGCGCGGACTGAAGGGCGACTACCGCCTGCTCATCGACGACATCCTCATCGACACGCTCTCGGCAGCGGCTCTCGAGGAGGGCGTCAACCTGGCGGCCTACCGCCATACCCCGCAGTACCAGCAGGCGTGTGCCGTGATGGTGCTCAACGAGGACCGCTGGGACATCGAACGCCGCGAGCGCGACTTCGTGTGGCTGCAGTACGGATGGTTCTTGAAGGAGCGTGGCGTGGTGGACTACACCACCGAGGAGGCGGCCGCCATCTACCGCGAAGGGAGCATCGAGAATGCGTGGGTGAACTCACGCAAGGACATCTACAATCGCATGATACACCCCGAACTTCAGGAGGTCCTGAAGGAGGAGCAGAAACTCATCGTGAACAAGATTTATGATATCAATGTGCCGGTGACGCGTCGCTTCCGCCTCGAACCGGTGAAGTGAGTGACTATCGGCGGGCGTGTGCCTATATCTGAGGCAGATAGCCTTTGAGGGCGACGCGCAGTTTACGGTGGGCAACGGTGATTTGGGCCTCGACGGTGTTGAGTGAGATGCCCAGTCGTTCGGCGACATCCACATTGCGCAGCCCATGCTGACGGCTGAGGAGGTACACCTCGCGGCAGCGGGGCGGCAGCGTGTCGATGGCATGGACGATGGCCTTGCGGAGGACGGCGTTGTCGTAGTCTGATGCGGGGTTGTAATAGGTCAGTCCGGAGATGCGGTCCTGCATGGTGCGCTCGTACTCGTCGGTGATTTGGTTGGCGTGCTCGATGACATGCGTCTGATGCTTGAGATAATCGAGGCAACGGTTCTTGAGCATCACGGCCAGATAGGCGGGGAGACCGTCCATCTCGAAAAGGCGGCTGCGGTTTTCCCACAAGGTGACAAAGACATCGTGGACGATGTTCTCGGCATCTTCATGGTTCGGGATGTAAACGTATGCGATGCGGAGCAGTCGCGCATAGTTCTCCTGATACAACTTGGTAAAAACAGCCTTATCCATATAGACTTGCCAAATGATGCTTTTCATTTCAGACACCACAAAGTTAAGAAGCATTCTCTCCTCTCTTATCTGCAAGTAAAAAACAAAGTAGATATCAAGGTAAGGTATTATATGACCTAACATAAAGTAAACCACTCGTTTGACGATGCATCTATCGCAATATGAAAGTAAACCTTTTGGGAGTGTTTTTTGAGGCAATAAGTCGCCCTGAACAGGGGAAAACAGGAGAAGACGGATAAAAAAGTCCGCTTTATCGTGGGGGAGTGCTACACATTCACCCAAGAAAAATGCAAGGAAGCGGAAGGCTCCTTTTTTTCGGCTCGTATTATAGTGGAGAAGGAATGGGTAAGCGTTTATAATATAGTGCGCGTTTGTGCGTTATTCTAATAGATAGTCCAAAAAGGTTTCGTCGTTCAGTCCATGGCAAATACACAACCTCTCCATCCGGATCTGGCACCCGATGAGCAATCGGTCGGTGTTGCCGTGGCAATCCTCCTCGACACCTATGCAGCGGTATACCCCGCTGACGACGATGCCCGGGTGGCGGAGACGAGTCTCTGCCGTTTCTTTCTCGATGACGAAACGCCATGATGATGCGAACTTCAGCACTTCTTCCTCCGTGGAGGCCCTACCTCGTCGTTCTGGTCCTTCTGGCTTGTCTGCCCTGTCCGTCCTGTCGGGCACAAGGCAACGGACATCCCTCACCGGCACGCTCGTACTTTGTGGATGGCTATCACGGTGGCATCTGGGGACATTATCCCGAAGGCTACACGAGCTTCATCTGTGACCAGTTGGACCAGCATCCCGACTGGAACATCTGTCTGGAAATCGAACCCGAGACATGGGACACCGTTGCCGTGAAGGCCCCTGCCGACCTGGCCCGTCTGCGCGAGTATGTGAAGAAGGGACGGGTGGAGTTCACCAACCCCTCGTGGGCACAGCCGTACCTGTGGAACATCGACGGTGAGTGCATCCTGCGACAGATGGAGGTGGGCATGCAGACCATCACTAAGTATTTTCCCGAAGCACAGTTCGTGACCTATGCCGTTGAAGAGCCCTGCCTGACCAGTTCGCTGCCCGCCATGCTGTCGCTGCTGGGTTTCCGTCATGCCGTGCTGCGTTGTCCCGACACCTGCTGGGGCGGCTATCCGGTGGGCCATGGCGGCGAACTCGTCAATATGGTGGGTCCCGACGGCACCTCGCTGCTCTCCGTGCCCCGTCCGGCCTGTGAGACGCTGGAACCAGGCTCGACCTGGCAGACGGCTTCGTGGAAGAACAGCCGTGCCTACCTGACGGCCTGCCGCGAAGCCGGCATCGCCCATCCCGTAGGGATGTGCTATCAGGATGCCGGTTGGAAGAACGGACCCTGGATGGGCGACAAGGCCATCTATACCACCTGGACGAACTATATCGAACAGATATCCGTCGGCACCACCGACGACGACTGGCATTTCAGCCAGGAGGACATCCGTCCCTGCCTGATGTGGGGCAGCAGCGTGATGAACCGTCTGGCCCAGGAGGTACGCAGCGCCGAGAATGCGTTGCTGCAGCGCGAGAAACTGTCGCTGCTCCCGGGCGCTCCCCACGACACGCTGCTGGCCGATGCCGACCTGCTCGACAGCCAGTGGAAACAACTGTTCCTGGCACAGCACCACGACACCTGGATAGTACCCTACAACGGACTCCGCGGCAAGCGTACCTGGGCCGACTGGGTGACGGAGTGGACGACGCTGCCTCCGCTGGCGACGGCTGCCGATGCGATGCTGCCGACAAGCACCCTCCGCGTGTTCAACACCCTGGGCCATGCCCGACGGGAGATGGTGAGGGTGGACGGACGCCTCTGCCCCGTGGAGGTTCCCGCCTACGGCTTCCGCGACTATACCGCCGCAGCGCTGGCACAGGCTGCCGCCTCGGCTACGCCCTGCCGTGTGGTGGAGAAGAACCCTCATCTGCTGACCGTGACAAACGGTGTCAGCACCCTGACCTTCGACCTCGACAAGGGGGGCACCGTCAGCCACCTGCTGTACGAGGATGGCTATGACTTCGCCGGCACCGCCTGCGTGGAGAACGGCGATGAGGTGGCCTTCGGAGCGTTGCGCGGATACTTCTACGACCAGGAACGCTGGTGCTCCTCCACCGAAGAGAAGGTGAACTGCACCGTTGAGGGCGACGGAACACCCTGCATGACCATCGTGCTGGAGGGTGCCATCGCCGGTTCACCCTTCACCCAGACCTATACGCTGCTGGGCGGCGAACGCTGCATCGATTGTCGGCTGAAGGTGGACTGGAAGATGACATCAGCCCTCCCCGCTCCGTCCAGAGATGGCAGACCGGAGAACGGAGGACGGAGACGCGAGTCCATGCAACCCCAGGGTCCCGGCATCGGCGAATACCGGCAGTCGGGCAGGCAGTGGCGTGAGACACGCCGTGCCTGGTGCGACGACCGCTACAAACTGAATCTCTTCTTCCCCGTGCACCTCGACGATGCCTGTCTGTGGAAGGACGCCCCCTTCGATGTCTGCGAAAGCCGTCAGGACAGCACTTGGTACGGCACCTGGGACGATATCCGCCACAACATCATCCTGCACTGGGTGGACCTGTCGGAGGGCAGCGACGGCCATGGCCTGGCACTGTTCACCGATCATACGGGCAGTTATGGCTACGGCAAGGAATACCCGCTGACGCTCACCGCCCAGTACAGCGGTGTGGGCCTTTGGGGACGCAACTACCACATCGAAGGCCCGCTGGAGATGCATTACGCCCTGGTACCCCATTGCGGGCAGTGGGACGAGGCCGGCGTCGACCGTGCCAGCCGGGCATGGAACGAACCCCTCGTCAGCCGCGTGATGGAAGGGGAATGCGAACCCGACTACTCGCTCATCGACCTGGGCGACAGCGGTCTGGAACTGTCGGGCGTGCGTCGCACCGACGACGGCATCGAGGTGCGGCTGTACAACGCCGCCGGCGATGCGACACCCCAGACCATCGTCCTGGCAGGCAAACCCCTGCAGGTATCATTGCCCCGGCATGGACTGACAACCTTGAAAATAAACTAAGTGCGGAGACGCACACGAAACAGCAATAATGACAAGTATGAAACGACGAATGATGATTTCCCTCCTTCCAGCACTGGCTCTCTGCGTCAGTTGCAACCTTCCTCAATCTGCCGGCAGTGCTGGCGACCTGGCCGACGAGGTGAACCCCATGATTGGTGCGAGTACCAGCGTGGACGCCGCCGGCATCTACCACGGACTGGGCAAGACCTTCCCCGGTGCCGTCACGCCCTTCGGCATGGTGCAGGTGAACCCCAACACCATCACCGGCGGTGACAACGGTCCCGGCTACAGCGACGAGCACCGTTCGATAGAGGGCTTTGCCATGACGCAGATGAGCGGCATCGGCTGGTATGGCGACCTGGGCAACTTCCTGGTGATGCCTACCGTGGCCGAAGAGGGCCAGCCCCTGCAGACGCTGGCCGGACGCGAGGGAGGGGCCGTGAAGGGATGGCGTGCCGCCTATGACAAGGCGAGCGAGCATGCCGAGCCCGGCTACTACAGCGTCCACCTCAACCGTTACGATGTGAAGGCCGAGTGCAGTGCCACGACACGCTGCGGATTCCTCCGTTTCACCTATCCCAAGAGCGATGTCAGCCGCATACAGGTCGACCTGGCGCGCCGCGTGGGCGGCACCGCCTCCGAGGAGTATGTGGAGGTGGTGGGCGACAGCCTGTTCCGCGGCTATATGGTCTGCACGCCCGATGGCGGCGGCTGGGGCGACGGTGCAGGAAAGGCACGCTATACCGTGTACTTCCATGCCACGCTGTCGAAGCCCGCTGCCGAGTGCGGCTTCTGGACGGCCGACATCCCCGACGACTGGAACCGCCACCGCAACGATGTGATGTCGGACCGCTACCAGCAACGGGTGGCCGAGGCCACCATCGTGCGCGGACAGAACACCTGTCAGGGCAAGCACATCGGCTTCTTTGCCGAGTTCCCCACCTGTCAGGGCGAAGAGGTAACCATGAAGGTGGGCATCTCGTTCGTGGACATGGCCGGTGCCGAGGCGAACTACAAGGCCGAGGCGGAAACATGCACTTTCGACGAGGTCCGCAGCGCAGCCCGTGCTGCCTGGAACGAGGCCCTTGGCAAGATAGAGGTGGAAGGGGGAACCCTCGACCGCCGCACGGTGTTCTACACCGCCCTCTACCGTACGATGATTGACCCCCGCATCTTCACCGATGTGGACGGACGCTATACAGGCGGCGACCTGCTGCCTCATCAGAGCGATGCGACCTGGACCAAGCGCACCATCTTCAGCGGATGGGATGTGTTCCGTTCGCAGATGCCGCTGCAGTGCTTCATCAATCCCCGCATGGTGAGCGACCTCATCAACTCCCTGATGACCATGTCCGACGAGAGCGGCCGGGGCTACCTTGAACGGTGGGAACTGATGAACGCCTTTTCGGGCTGCATGATAGGCAACCCGCTCCTGCCCGTGATGGCAGACGCCTGGAGCAAGGGCATCCATACCTTCGACGCCGCCAAGGCATTGCGGCTGGGCATCGGCTCGTCGGAGACCTTCGGCAACTATGGTCCTGACCCCGACTGCGGACGCTGGGGCTACTGTCCCGGTGGACTCTGCATCAGCAACACCCTGGAGTATGCCTATGCCGACTGGGCGCTGGGACAGTTTGCCCACCTGGCCGGATTGGGCGAGGAGGTGGCCGATACCTTCTACCAGCGTGGTGAGGCGTGGCGCAACATCTTCGACAAGGAGAAGGGGTGGTTCCGTCCACGCAATGCCGACGGCTCGTGGGCACGCTGGCCCGAGCATGCCCGCACCCGCGAGGGGTATGGCTGCATAGAATCCGACCCCTGGCAGCAGGGATGGTTTGTGCCGCAGAACATCGACGGCATGGTGGAGGTGATGGGAGGCCGTGATGCCGTCATCGCCGACCTCGACACCTTCTTTGCCCAGACGCCCGACGACATGCACTGGAATGAGTTCTACAACCATGCCAACGAGCCTGTGCACTTCGTGCCCTACCTCTACAACCGTCTAGGACAGCCCTGGAAGACACAGCAGTGGACGCGCTTCGTCTGCGACCATGCCTACTGGAACGCGGTGAACGGCATCGTCGGCAACGAGGATGTCGGCCAGATGTCCGCATGGTATGTGCTGACAGCCTCCGGCCTGCATCCCGTCTGTCCGGGTGACGGCTGGATGGAGATTACCACACCGATGTTCGAGAAGGTCACCATCCACCTCGATCCCGCCTACCATGCCGGAGGCACCTTCGTGGTGAAGGCCAAGAACCTCTCGGACAAGAACATCTATATCCAGCGGGCCCGTTTGAACGGGGAGAGGTATGACCTCTGCCGTCTGCCTGTAGAAGCCATCACGGCAGGTGGTACCCTGGAACTGGTGATGGGTCCGAAACCCAACGAACAGTGGGGCGTGGAGCAGACCAAGCCGGAGTGACCGAGTAGTCAGACAATCAAGTGACAGCGTGAAGGCGGCAAGCCGCCTGACGAGAAGGAAAAAGAATCTGAAAAACAGTCCATACATCTACAATCCTATGAAACGACAACATCTTCTTGGTGCGATGCTACTCCTGGCATGCGTTGCCGCTCCCGCCTTTGGCGGCAATGACGGCAAGCCGTTGGTACAGTATGCCAATTCGCTGCAGGGCACCGACAGCAACTTCTTCCTCAGCAATGGCAACACCTACGCTACCGTGGGTCAGCCCTTTGCCGTACACCTCTGGTCGGCGCAGACCGGACGCAACGGCGATGGATGGAAGTACACCTATGGTGCCACCACCATCCGCGGCTTCGGCCAGACCCACCAGTGCAGTCCCTGGGTGGGCGACTATGCCTGGTTCTCGTTCATGCCCGTGGTGGGTGACCTCCGCGTGGGCGAGGAGGAGCGTCAGGCCTCCTTCAAGCACGAGAACGAGTCGGCACATCCCGACTACTACAGCGTGCTCTTCGACAATGGTATGCGCACCGAGATGACCTCGACGGAGCGTTGCGGCCATCTGCGTTTCTCGTTCCCCAAGGGCCAGGATGCCTGGCTGGTCATCGACGGCTACACCGCACAGAGCGGCTGGACCATCGATGTCAAGAACCGTCAGATATCCGGCTGGGTGAACAATGTCAACTGGATTAACAACCGCGAGACCTGGCGCTGCCGTGTGTTCATGCAGTTCGACCAACCCTTCGAGGCCTGCGGCACTTGGAACAACCGCGACAACACCATCGTCGAGGGTAATCTGTCGGCCGAAGGCGACGGCGTGGGCGTCTATCTGAAGTTCAAGCCCGGCACCACGGTGCAGGTGCGCACGGCATCGTCGTATATCAGCGACGAGCAGGCCCGTCTGACCTGGCAGCAGGAGGTGGGCAAGGACAAGAAACTGGAGGCTACCCGCAAGCGTGCCGCCGAGAGTTGGAACAACCTCTTCGGCAATGTGCTGGTGGAAGGGGCCACCGACGAGCAGATGCAGACCTTCTACAGTTGTCTGTTCCGTGCCAACCTCTTCTCGCGCAAGTTCTTCGAATACAAGGCCGATGGCTCACCCTACTACTACAGCCCCTATGATGGCAAGATTCACGACGGATACATGTACACCGACAATGGTCTGTGGGACACCTTCCGCTCGCAGTTCCCGCTCACGAACATCCTCCATCCCACCCAGCAGGGACAGTATATGCAGGCCATCCTGCAGGCCCAGCAGGAGTGCGGCTGGCTGCCCGCCTGGTCATGTCCCGGTGAGTGCGGCGGCATGCTGGGCAACCATGCCATCTCGCTGCTTGCTGATGCCTGGGCCAAGGGCATCCGCACCTTCGACCCCGCACAGGCGTTGGAAGCCTACGCCCACGAGGCCATGAACAAAGGTCCCTGGGGCGGTGCCAACGGACGCGCCGGATGGAAGGAGTACTGGCAACTGGGCTATGTGGCTTATCCCGAGTCGTCGGGCAGCACATCGCAGACGCAGGAGTATGCCTACGATGACTTCTGCGCCTGGCAACTTGCCCGCGCCACGGGCAACAAGTTCTATGAGGAGGTGTTCGGCCGCGTGATGTACAACTACAAGAATGTCTTCGACAAGGAGACAGGCTTCATGCGTGGCCGCGACATCAAGGGCAACTGGATAGAGCCCTTCGACCGCATTGAATGGGGCGGTCCCTACTGTGAGGGCAACGCCTGGCACTACAACTGGAGCGTGTTCCACGATGTGCAGGGACTCATCGACCTCTATGGAAGCGACGAGGCCTTCATCGCCAAACTCGACTCGGTATGGAGCGTCCCCAATGATGTCCATGTGGGCACCTACGGCACTATGATTCATGAGATGAAGGAGATGCAGTTGGCCGAGATGGGACAGTATGCACACGGCAACCAGCCCATCCAGCACATGCCCTATCTCTACTGCTATGCCGGTCAGCCCTGGAAGACGCAGTACCATGTGCGCGAAGTGATGACGCGTCTGTACGACGGTACGCCGCAGGGCTATCCCGGCGATGAGGACCAGGGCGGCATGTCGTCGTGGTTCGTACTCAGCGCCCTCGGCCTCTATGCCGTATGTCCCGGCACCGACCAGTATGTCATCGGCTCGCCCCTCTATCCCAAGGTGACACTCACCCTGGAGAACGGCAACCGTTTCGTCATCGAAGCGGTGAACAACAACGCCGAGAATGTCTATATCCAGAGTGCTACCCTCAACGGCCAGCCGCTGGAGAAGAACTGGATATCCTATGATGACATCATGCGTGGCGGCACGCTGCAGATGGTGATGGGTCCCCAGCCCAATATCGGCCGTTGCACCGGTAAGGAGGCAGCCCCGTTCTCCGTCTCCAACATTGACCGTTAAGGCATGCTGCGGTCATCCCGCAACAGCCGTGGTGATTGAATACGCAATGCTGACTCAACAATGAACAAGCGTCTATTCCTTTCCTTTCCTTTGCTGGTTGTCAGCATCCTGCTGTCAGCACAGCCGCGTAGGTTATCCCTCAACAGCGGTGAGGGCGGTGCCCGATGGGAGGTATGTCCGCAGGCCGAAGTGGCGGCTGACGGTGCCATTGCCTTTGCATCGAAAGAATGAAACAACAAAAAATATCGCAAGAAAAATGAAACAATTCCTTACTATCGCTGTCCTTTCGCTGTTGATGACAGCATGTACAGCAACCCCGAAAAGGTCTGCCACCGACGACGCCACGACTGCCGACGACAGTTGGGCGCTGACGGGATTTGTCCGTCTGCCGGGTGTGAATCCCGTCATCTCGCCCAATCCCGACTCCCGTTTCCTCTGTCCTGTCAAGAAGGAACAGGTGGCGTGGGAGAGCGACGACACCTTCAATCCTGCTGCTGCCGTCTTTGATGGCAAGGTGGCCTTGCTATACCGTTCGGAAGACCATTCGGGCGGAGGCATCGGCACACGAACCTCCCGTCTGGGCTTTGCCCTCTCGGACGACGGACTCCACTTCAACCGCAGTGCCGAACCGTGCTTCTTCCCTGCCGACGATGCACAGCAGGAGGCTGAGTGGCCGGGTGGCTGTGAGGACCCCCGTGTCGTGAAGACGGAGGACGGACTCTATGTGATGATGTATACCCAGTGGAACCGGAAGGTGGCCCGTCTGGCAGTGGCTACTACACGCGACTTCAAGACATGGGAGAAGCATGGCCTTGCCTTCGGGAAGTGCTATGACGGACGTTTCGTCAACCTGTTCTGCAAGTCCGCCAGCGTGGTCACGCAACTTGTGGGCGGAGAGCAGGTGGTGGCAAAGGTCGGCGGCAAATACCTCATGTATTGGGGAGAACAGTTCATCAACCTTGCCACCTCCGACAATCTCGTCGACTGGACACCTATGTTGGACGAGAAGGGCGACTTCCTCAAACTGATTGTTCCCCGCAAGGGCTTCTTCGACAGTTCACTCACCGAGTGCGGTCCTCCCGCGTTGCTCACCGACAAGGGTATCATCGTGATGTACAACGGACGCAATTCCACGGGTGACGACTGTGATTCCGACTATACGCGTGGAGCCTATTGTGCCGGTCAGGTGATGTTTGACGCTGCCGAGCCCACCAAGGTTCTCCATCGTCTCGACAAGCCGTTCTTCGTTCCTGAGGCCGATTTCGAGAAGAGCGGCCAGTATCCTTCGGGCACGGTGTTCATCGAAGGCCTCGTCTATCACCGCGACAAGTGGTTCCTCTACTATGGCTGTGCCGACTCGCGTGTAGGTGTGGCTATCCTGGACCCGCGCCAGCAGGCCATCGACCGTGTGCTGGTACCGCATACCCTGCAGGCCTCCAACGGCGTCAACCTGCCGTATCGTCTCGGCTCGCCCGACCAGCCCGTGACTGGCAGGAAATATCCGTTGGTCATCTTCCTGCATGGGGCAGGCGAACGGGGTGACAACAACCTCAACCAACTCGCGCATGGAGGGCAGCAGTGGATAAATCCCCAGACACGCGAACAGTATCCCTGTTATGTCGTCATCCCGCAATGTCCGTGGAGTGCTTTCTGGGCGTATGAGAAGTGGCCGCCTTCATTCATGCCCGACGCCATGCCGCTCAACCCGGAGATGCCTGCTGCCTATGCGGCATTGAAGGAACTCATCGACAGTTGTATAGCCATGCCACAGGTAGACCCGAAACGTGTCTATGTGATGGGCCTTTCCATGGGGGCTATGTGTACATATGACCTCTGTTGCCGCTTCCCCGACCTCTTTGCCGCTGCCGTGCCCATGTGCGGTACTGTCAATCCCGTCCGCATCCAGCAGTCAGAAGGCATCGAGAAGATTGCCTGGAGCCTCTATCATGGCGATGAAGACAACACAGTGCCCATCGAAGGCTCGCGCAAGGCTTATCAGGTACTGAAGGCCAAGGGTGCAACTGTACGTCTGCGTGAGTTCCCCGGCTGCGGGCACGGCTGCTGGGACCCTGCTTTCACAGAGCCGGACTTCCTGTCCTGGCTGTTTGCTCAGAAGAAAAGGTGAATTGAATAAAAGGATAACGCGAAAGGCGGATAGAGAATCATCGTAGGATGGTCTTTATCCGCCTTTTTTATGTTATCCTTATTGTATCTGTACCTCTGCCAATGAGGTGGCCGGTGCGTGGCTATGCCCCGATGTGCATCACGTCCTCCTCGAAATGTTCTTTGTCGAGGGCGTGGCTTTTGACCTTGTGCTTGTAGTTGTAGATGGTCTGGGTGGAGTAGTGCAGGAAGTTGGCAATCTGTCCCGTGTCGGTCATGCCGAAGCGGTAGAGCGCAAAGATGCGCTGCTCGGTGCATAGATTGCGGCTGATGGTCGAGTAGCGGTGTTCGGGAGCGAGCAGAGCGTTGAAGTCGTCCACGAAGGTGGGGTAGAGGCCGAGGAATGTGCGGTCGAACTGTTCGAACACCTCCTCGAGGTCATCGCTCAGTGGGCGCGAGGACTGATGCTGCAGGTCGTCGTATTGCCTGGCTTTGAGTTTGCGATACACCATCTTGCGGTACTCTTCGAGTTTGGTGGCATAGGTGGAGTTGACGGCGATGAGGTAGGCAATGAAATACTCGCGTATCTTGCCGGCTTCGCCCAAGCGTCCGTTGGCTTCGGCGAGGTCCTCGACGGTGGCATGCAGACGGCTGCGTGTGGCGGCCAGTTTGCGATGGTTGCGCCAGAGAAGCAGCAGACCGGCGACAAGCAGCAAGGCCAGGGTGGCAAACCCCCACATGAAGATGCGTTGGATGTTCTGCCCATGGCGTATTTCTTCCAGATAAGTGCTTTTGATGACCTGGTAGAAACCGGTGACCTGCGTGAAGCGGTGTCGCGAATTGAACTGCTCGGCATCCTCGATGGCATTGGTGGCATAGAGGTAGGCGCGTTTGTGGTTGCCCTGGCTGTACATCAATTTCGCCAAAGCCAGCAATGCCTCGTTTTCGCGTACGCCAAGACGGATGTCCATGTCGGCAGCGATGGCCAGATGGTGCAACTCCTGTTCGCTGTCACCCATATCGTGGTAGAGGGAGGCGAGAGTCATGGAGTTCAGTCCATAGACACGTGTACCCGGCTTCTCGTCGGAGATGAGGGGCATCAGCACTTCCAAGGCCTTCTGTGGCTGTCCTTTTGCCTGTAGGACGAATGCCTCTTCCTTCTGTCGAAGACCAGAGCCTTCGGGCAGCATCTGAACCAGCGTGTCGCGGTAAGCAAGCCGTTTGGCTTCATATTCCTGCTCCTTGATGGTGTTGCCCTTGTTGTAGATGACGAGATGCTCGTAGAGATTGACCATGGCCCAGCAGAAGGGGAACACCATCTCAGGCACACAGTCGTCGATACAGTGCATGTAGATTCGGTCGGGGATGTCCATGAACAGTCCGGCCATGGAGCACACGTTCAGCAGTCGTATCTGCATCTCCTGCATGCGTATGGTGTCGTCCATGGCGATGGCTAACTGCTCGTTCTGCAGAGCGTAGCAGAGGGCAGAGTCGCACATGAAGTAGAGGTATTCGTCGGTGAGTTGCAGCGTGGTTTGATAGAGGTGCTCATCATCGGCTGCCTGTAACCGCACTGTCTTGAGGCTGTCGATGGTGTGCTGGCGCTGTTCCTGGAAGGCTTTCTTGTGAATGATGTCCTTGTCGAGGACATTCAGTAATGCCGCCTCCTCGCCCATGCCTGCGCGATGACACGAAGCGAATAAGAAAAGCGCAGTGAACAACATAGCCATCTGCAGCCGAAAGAGTCTGATAGGACGTTTGCGCATGCTCATTATTGTTGGTGGAATGACAAGTGGGCCAGGATGACCTGCGAATAACGGTTGCGGGATACCTTCATCGTTTGGCGTTCTTTTCTTTCCTTAATTATAAAAACGACTGACGCGAGAGTGTCGGTTAAACCATACACAGCACAAAGGTAAAAATTTTTTCTTATACAATAATCATCTTTCATAAATTTGCATGTTTCTTCAATCGGTCGTACTTTTGTGTGGCAATCCATTGTCTTCAAGGCTAGCAGAGAGGTTGTACATTCTGAAGATTGATAGTTTCATATTTAACATTCCACATTCCGATTATGAAGAAATCCCATCTCCTCGTCTCACTTCTTCTGGCGGGGCTGTTGTCCCTCGAAGCGCATGTGACATTGCCTCCTGCCTTTACCGACCATATGGTTCTCCAGCAGAAGACATCCTTCGAACTTACTGGTCGGGCTGCTGCTGGCAGTGCCGTGTCCTTGCGTGCCGGATGGCTGAAAGCCGCCCTCACGACCACTGCCGATGGTCAGGGCAATTGGACAATGACACTGACCACTCCCCGTGCCGGAGGTCCCTACACCTTTGAGGTTTCTGACCGTGACGGTTCGCTTGTATTGTCTGACGTTCTCGTGGGTGAGGTGTGGTTCTGCTCAGGACAGAGCAATATGGAGATGCCTGTGCAGTCCGTTCGCGATGCGGAGGTGGAGATAGCCGCTGCTGACTATCCGCGTATCCGTCTCTACAAGGTCACCCACAACATACCCCTCCGTCCTGTTGATGAGGCTACATCGCAGTTGGATGGCTGGCAGGCCTGCTCGCCGCAGACTGTACCGAACTTTTCGGCATTGGCCTATTTCTATGCCCGTGAACTGTGGCAGCAGTTGGGCGTTCCCGTGGGCGTCATCGATTCGTCATGGGGAGGCACCTCGGCAGAGGCATGGATCAGTGCCGAAGCAATGGAAGGCGTCATGGACTTTGAGGAGCACATGGCGATGATGCGCGAGAATGATTATGATGCCGATCGGTTGATGACATGCTATGAAAAGGCACAGGCAGATTTTCAGGCAGCCTTTGACCGTGCCGATCCCGGACTGAATGCCGAATGCACTCCTTGGTACGATGAGGATCTTGACGACTCTTCTTGGGAAACCCTAACCGTGCCAGGTCTCTGGGCAGGGAAATTGGGCACTTTCGACGGCTCACTCTGGATGCGTCGCGAGGTGATGGTTTCAGCCGAGGATGCCGGCAAGGACCTTCCACTCCACATGGGCGTGATTGATGACAATGAGATTACCTGGTGGAATGGCGAGTGCGTAGGTATGACCGAGGGATGGCTGGCTTCGCGTGACTATGTGGTGCCTGGCCGTCTGGTGCGCGAGGGACGCAACGTGCTGTGTGTGCGCATTGAGGATACGGGTGCTGACGGCGGTGTGCGAGGCGGCGAAGTATCCTATCCCGGCGAGTGGAAATACCGCATCGGCTATGACCGTGCCGCCCTCAATCCTCTCCGTATTCCCATCACCCGTCCGAAGAACGATCCCAATTATCCCACAGTGCTTTACAACGGCATGGTGCATCCATTCATCACCTTCCCCATCCAAGGTTGCATCTGGTACCAAGGTTGCAACAATGTGGGGCGTGCCACGCAATACGAGAGTCTCATGCAGACGCTTATCACCGACTGGCGCCAGCGTTTCGGACGGCCCGACATGCCTTTCTATATCGTACAGTTGGCCAACTACCTTCAGCGCTATGACTTACAGCCGGATAGTGAATGGGCTCTCCTGCGTGAGGCGCAGAACAGCGCTGCACAGATGAAAGGGGTGGGTGTCGCCTCCATCATCGATATCGGCGAAGCCAACGACATCCATCCCAAGAACAAGCAGGAGGTCGGCCGCCGTATGGCTGCCATGGCTCTCCATCAGGTTTATGGCAAGAAGAAAGTAGTATGCGGAGCCCCGGTCTATGCCTTCAGCGAGGTCGTTGGCAGTGAGATGCACCTCCACTTCTGTCGTCCGGACGGCTGCGAGGCGTTCCTTTCCGACAGTGACCTTCATGGTTTCATCATTGCTGGTGCCGACCACCAGTGGCATGTTGCCAAGGCCCATACAGAGGGCAATCAGGTGGTGGTCAGCAGCCCTGATGTCACAGTGCCTCTTGCCGTCCGCTACGGCTGGGCCGACAATCCCGACTGTACTCTCCGCACGGCTTCCAATTTTCCTGTTTCGCCCTTCCGTACGGACCGCTGGTAGTGTGCTGGGTGCTTACGCCTGGGTGGCGGCAGCGACCTGGCGGGCGAGTTGCTGGAAGGCCTGGCCGGTAAGAGTGCCGGGGTAGAGGGCGACGGGCATGCCCGCGTCGCCTCCGTTGCAGATGCTCTGCACGAGGGGTATCTGTCCCAAAAGAGGTACATGCAGTTCTTCGGCCAGACGGGCACAACCTCCGTTGCCGAAGATGTAGTACTTGTTGTCGGGCAGTTCGGCCGGCGTGAACCATGCCATATTCTCCACCAAACCGAGTATGGGCACAGAAATCTTCTCGTTGGCGAACATATCGATGGCCTTGCGGGCATCGGCAAGGGCTACTTCCTGCGGGGTGCTGACGACGATGGCCCCGGTGAGGGTGAGCGTCTGCACAGTGGTGAGGTGGATATCGGAGGTGCCGGGAGGAAGGTCGATGAGTAGGTAGTCGAGGTCGCCCCACGCACTCTCGGTGATGAGTTGCTTGATGGCGCTGCTGGCCATGCCACCACGCCAGATGGCTGCCTGGCCGGGGTCGATGAAGAAGCCGATGGAGAGTAACTTGACGCCGTAGCGTTCGAGGGGGACAATCCATGACTTGCCGTCGATTTCTTCGGCATAGGCCCGTTCGTTCTCGATGAGGAACATCTTGGGGATGCTGGGTCCGAAGATGTCTGCATCGAGCAGTCCGACCTTGTAGCCGAGTCCGGCCAAGGCCACGGCGAGGTTGCTGGAGACAGTGCTCTTGCCCACGCCTCCCTTGCCGGAAGCGATGGCGATGATGTTCTTCACACCGGGGAGCAGGGGCTCGTCGGCTGCCTTGGGCTGCACCAGGGTCCGCGTGGTGATGGTGACCTCCACATCTTTGTCCACATAGGTGTGTATGGCGGCTTCGGCACTCTTGAGGAGTGATTTCATGAATGGGTCGGTGGGCTTCTCGAACAACAGGCTGAAGGATACCTTCATGCCGTCGATGCGGAGGTTGTCTTCAACCATGCCGGCTTCGACGATGTTCTTGCCCGTTCCGGGGTAACGCACGGTGGAGAGTGCGTCGAGGATGAGTTTTGGATAGAGGGTCATCGAACTATTGAGGGGAGAATGAGTGTGTGAATCACTTCGAGGTGAGGAGGCTGCTGCGCTTGTCGCGGTTGTAACTGCGGTAACTGTCGAGTTCAATCTCGATGTCGGGTTCCTCGAGGGTGATGTCGGCAGGGAGACGGAAACGCAGGTACTTGATGCTCAGGCCGCGTGCCAGCCACTGGCTCTCGTAATAGGTGCGTATGGCGCGGGCCTCGTCATACAGGCCAGCGGCTCCCTCGGGAGATGCCGTTGAATCGGTTGTGGCTGTTTCGCCGTCCGTGCCATACAAATCCTTGGTGTTGGCCTCCACGGGCAGGTGGTTGACAGCGACGAGGGCATCGGTGTAGGTATAGAGGAAGGGACTGTCGGTCTTGAGGTGGATGAGGGCATCGGGACGAAGGAAACGGGCGTAGCGGGCGAGGAAGAGCGTGGACGTGAGCCGCTTGGTGTACTTCTTCATCTGCGGGTCGGGGAAGGTTATCCATAATTCGTCCACCTCGCCGGGGGCAAAGAAACGGTCGACAATCTCGATGTTCGTACGCAGGAAGGCTACGTTGGCCAGGCCCTCCTCAAGGGCTTGTGTGGCACCCGTCCACATCCGGGCCCCCTTGATGTCAATGCCGATGAAGTTCTTCCCGGGATAGAGCCGGCCCAAACCGACGGTGTACTCGCCGCGTCCGCAGCCGAGTTCGAGCACGATGGGATGGTCGTTGTGGAAGTACTGCTGCCGCCATTGACCACGGATGTCGCACACCGACTCGTCGTTGTATTTGAAGGAGTACTCGAACACGTTCGGGTACTCCTTCATATCTGCAAACTTGCTCAGTTTGTTCTTTCCCATTATTGAGGCTTGCTGTAGTTGGGTGCCTCGCTTGTGATGGAGACATCGTGAGGATGGCTCTCGAGGATGCCGGCATTGGTGATGCGGACGAACTTGGCGTTGTGCAGTTCGCTGATGGTGGGTGCGCCGCAGTAGCCCATGCCGCTCTTGAGACCGCCTGCCAACTGGTAAACGACCTCGTAGAGGTTGCCCTTGAAGGGTACGCGGGCGGCGATGCCTTCGGGGACGAGTTTCTTGGTGTCCTTCTGGTCAGCCTGGAAGTAACGGTCCTTGCTTCCGTTCTCCATGGCTTCGAGCGAACCCATGCCGCGGTAGGACTTGAACTTACGGCCGTTGAAGATGATGGTGTCACCGGGACTCTCTTCGGTGCCGGCAACCAGCGAACCGATCATCGCGCACCAGCCACCGGCAGCGAGGGCCTTGGTGACATCGCCGGAATAGCGGATGCCGCCGTCGGCGATGACGGGGATGCCTGTTCCTTCCAGTTCCTTGGCTACATCATAGATGGCGGACAACTGGGGTACTCCTACGCCTGCCACCACACGGGTGGTGCAGATGGAACCCGGGCCGATGCCCACCTTGATGCCGTCGGCACCTGCATCCACGAGCATGCGTGCAGCAGCAGCCGTTGCCACGTTGCCCACGACGATGTCGATGTCGGGGAATTCGCGCTTGGCCTCCTTGAGTTTCTCGATCACGCCCTTGGAATGACCGTGTGCGGTGTCGATGACAATGGCGTCAGCGCCTGCTTCAACGAGGGCACGCATACGCTGCAGGGTGTCCTTGGTGACACCTACGCCGGCAGCCACACGCAGACGACCTTTGCTGTCCTTGCAGGCCATAGGCTTGTCTTGGGCCTTGGTGATATCCTTGTAGGTAATGAGGCCGACGATGCGTCCTTCGGCGTCGACAACGGGCAGTTTCTCAATCTTATGCTCCTGAAGGATGCGTGAGGCAGCCTCCATGTCGATCTGCTGGTGTGTGGTGATGAGGTTGTCCTTGGTCATGACACTCTCGATGGGAGTGTCGAGGGCACGCTCGAAGCGGAGGTCACGGTTGGTGACAATGCCAACGAGTTTCTGGTCGTTGTCCACGACGGGGATACCGCCGATGTGGTACTCGGACATGATGGCGAGGGCATCGCGCACGGTGGCTTCGCGGTGAATGGTCACGGGGTCGTAGATCATGCCGTTTTCAGCACGCTTCACGATGGCCACCTGATGGGCCTGCTCGTCGATGGACATGTTCTTGTGAATGACGCCGATACCGCCTTCGCGGGCAATGGCAATGGCCATCTTCGCCTCGGTGACAGTATCCATGGCGGCTGTCACGAAGGGAATTTTCAATTCGATGTTGCGTGAAAACTTGGTCGCAAGCGACACGTTGACTGGAAGAACTTCCGAATAGGCCGGCACGAGAAGCACATCGTCAAATGTGACACCGTCCATGATGATTTTATCTGCAACAAAAGACATAACAGTGGAGAGATTTATGAAATTTATTGCGTGCAAAATTACGCATTTTTTTGAATTCAAGAAAGAATATGCAAAAAAATCCGTCCGAAATGCCCAAAAATGAGGGAAACTTCGGACGGACGGTTTTCAGCGCATAGATCCGGGGGATACTATGCGAAGGGAAGGTGTGCCACTGGTGTCAGAGACCGGGGAAGGGGTTGTCGTCCTTCTTGGGCTCGAAGAAACTGGTGTGGACCTTGACGGTTTCGCTGGTGGTGGTGCCGATTTCATTCGTTGCAAAGAAGATGAAATAGTAATCGGCATTGGTGTCCAGCGTGACAGTTGCCGTGAAATGGCCTTCGCTGTCGAGGGTGCCGGTGGTGGTGCCGTCGTTGGCGGTAACGGTCACGTGGCTGCTGTTCTTGCGCCATGCGATACCGTATTCGTCGATCTGCTTGGAAGTCATTATTGCGGATGTTTCGATGACGGTGGGCGATGTCTCGACCACCTTACAGTCTGTGATGACAGGGATCTCCAACTTTTCGCAACTGGTCAGGGCCATGGTCATGACGCCGAGAAGAAGTATCGTGGTGTTTCGGAGGATATGTTTCATAAGATAGTATGGATAATAGTGAATGAAACCTGATTAACGAACGATGAATTTCTTGCCATCGATGATGTAGATACCCATGGGCAGTCCATCGGTCTGTCCGCTGACGGCTGCTTCGGCGGCCGTGCGGACGAGGCGTCCGTCAATGCCGAACACATCGTGGGTGGTGCTGCCGAGTGTCTCCTCAGCGATGGGCATGTTGAAACGGATGGGCATACGCAAGGGTGCTGCCGAACCGCCCTTCCGGCTTTCCATATAGGCTCCGAAGGTGCGCAGCGACATGCGGTCGGGTGTGAAGACACTGCCGGCGGGTGTGTTGTCGATGCCGTGATCGTAGGTGTTGAGCATGTAACGGTTGCCAGCCTTGTATACCTTCTCATAGACAGGCACGAAGTTGAACTCCTTGCCCTGGACGCTGGGTACATCGGTGGTGGCGCATACGGTGGCGTTGTCGGCACCGAAGGTGACACTGCCGTTGACACACTGGCTTTCGGCATAATCCTCGCTGTTGGGGAAGGCAATCACATAGGGGATGTTTGCCTTCAGGGAAGTGGCATAGTCGAAGGAGTCACCGTTGAATTGTCCTAGCCAGAAGTGCTTCTGACTTCCGTTTGCGCCAAAGGGCGTCATCAGTTCCTCCTTTTCGTTCGTGACGGACTGCACATCGAAGGGCAGCACGATAGTCTCCCAACCTGATGAGGTGCCAACGATGGTCTCCTGGCTGAAGTCCTTGACGTAGCGGATGTGACGGGCGGTGAAGGCACGCGGCACGAGGAAGGAGAGACCTGCTGCATAGACGGTGATGGTGTCCTCGGCAATGCCGTCGCGGATGACGATGACGTCGGGCGACTCAACAACCACGTCGCCGTTCACGTATACCAACGTATTGGTGGAGGTGCCGATGAAGTCGGTTTCGTCGATGGCGGCGGTACCTTGCCAATCGACATACGCCAGATGGCGGCAACCCTTGAAAATCTTGCATCCTGCAAAGGCCACACTGCCGGGAACGATGGCGGAGCGCAGTTCCGTGCATCCGCGGAACACACTGTCGGCCAGTTCGGTGACACTGTATTGTTCGCCCTCGTAGGTGATGGAGGAGGGGATGACCACATCGCCCTCGTAGTGTTTGCCATCGCGGCGGGCGGTGACAGTGACGGTCTTATGGTCTTTGGAGATAATATCGTAGTTGATGCCATCCAACTCGAAGGACTGTACACCAGCCTCGTAGGCAATCTGCTCGGAGAAGGGCGAATAGGTGTTGCCCTTGACAGCGCGGACGCGGAAGGTGTAAGTGCCCGCCTCGCAGTCTTCGAAGGTATAGTTTGTCGTATCCAGCGTGATGTACTGCTTGGTGGAGGTGGCGATGAGTTCGGGACGTCCGTCCTCCTCGTGAGAGACGGCGCTGTCGTCATCGCTGCCGGTGGCATCCTCGCGGCAGATGATGCGCTCCGAGGCGGGAATGTTGTCCCGGAAAAGGACGCGGTCGGCAGCGGGGGCTCCATACTGGTCGGAGAGGTCTCCCCAATAGAGGCGGACATTATCCAGCAACACCTGGGGATGGTCACCGCTGTCGGCGACGGAGTTGCTGATGAAAGCAATGTAGGAACTGGTGTTCAAGGGCCCGAGGACACAGTAGTAGTTGCTGTAGTCGGTGCTGGTGACGTAGGCTCCCAACTGGGCCACATAGTATTTGCTGTCGGCGTCGGTGCCGAGACAGATGTGTATGATGGGCTTGGTATCGTCGCTGTTGTACTTGGCCACCGAGAACTCAATGGTGACATAGTCGCTGGTGACCGGCAGATAGGGCGTCACGATGTAGCCCCGTTCGTCCTCCGAGCCCAGACGTACGCAGTTGTTGTCGGCATATACCTCGTCGCCACGCCAGTCGGGCTGCTCGGTGTAGAGGTCGAGGACGCGTGTCACCTCACCGTATTTGATCATGATTCCGGTGAAGTCTTCATGAACCATCTGTGTGCCGTCGCCCACGGCATCGTCGCCGGAGGGGGGTATCTGGTCATATTCAAGGATGTAGGAGTCGGCATCGGCCACACTGTTCCAACTTACGTTGAACGTGCTGTCGTTGATGGTGACAACGTTGTCAAGAACGGGGGCTTCCAGACCGGTGGATTCGTCGGTGGTGCGGACGTAAATCAGATTGGAGAACGATGAGAGCAGTCCGTTCTTGAGGCAGCGCACGCGGTAGCAGTAGAGGTTTCCGGCCTCCAACCCGGTGATTACCTGCCGTACAGAGTTGGAGTGGTGCGTCTGGATGAGTTCACCCTGCTGGTTGAGCAGCGCGATGTTCCACTCGCCTTTGTTTGTGGGGATGTCTCCTGTGATGTGGAACACCTCCAACGTGTAATCCTCCGTGCCGATACGTTTTGCCCAGTTAGCCTGGAAGGAATAAGCGTTGATATTCGTGGCTTCCTTGGCGGTGGTGACGTTGCCACATCCCTTCATGAAACTGAAGGTGATGGTGCCGTCTTCGGCCTCCGCAATGTCGGTGAGGGGCTTCGAGAAGCCGCTGCCACTGTTGGAGGTGGCGCTGGGCGTGGAGTAGTCGCTGAGTTCGGTGTTGCCTGACTTGCCGGGGTAGGGGTCACCTGCAGCACTGCTGTAACTGCGCGACCATTGGTTGTCGGCAGCCACGATGGTCATGCGTTGGGGACTGGAACTGTTGACGGAGTTGCTGCCCCAGGCTGTGGCCTTGTAGTCGACGTGGGTGACCAGCATGCCGTGTCCTCCGGCGGCACGGTTCCAACCTCGCTGCTGGATGTTCTCGACCACATAGTATTCGTTGGTGTTCTCGCTGTTTTCGATACGGTAGGCTTTGCCTCCGTCGGCCAGTGGGGTGAGGGTGACATTCTGCTCATTGTCAAGCGTCTCGATTTCTGTCCATCCCATGAAGTCCTTCTCATAGGCCGTGTAGCCGGAAGGGGTGTAGCCATTCTCGTTGTAGCAGCCGTAGTCCATGATGCTCCAGGTGAACATTCCGAACTGTCCGCCTTCGGTGTCATAGAAGTCGGGCAGTCCCAGACAGTGGCTGAACTCGTGGCAGATGGTGCCGATACCGTCGATCTGTGTGCCGCTGTTGCCGTTGAGTTCGTTGCTGCAGGCATACTCGTTGATCTGCACGCCATCCAGTTTCAATGCCGAGCCGGTGGCTGCGGATAAGTACCACTTGTGAGGCCAGATAGTGTCATCGCCTCCACCTTGTGCTTCGCCGTAGCCGGCATAGATGACGTAGCAGAAGTCGACCACGCCGTCGCCGTCAGTGTCGTAGTGCTTGTAGTTGACGTCGTTGTTGGCCAGTTTGAGGGCTTCGGCTATCAACTCGCCGGCAGCCTTGTCGCCACCATTTTCGTTGCCACCGTAGTAGGCCATGTTGTGGTTTACGGTGTAGGGACCATAAACGTCAAAGTAGGGTGTGAATATCCCACCGCTCTGGGCGATGAAGTAGTCGCGTGCACTGCCATAGCCCAGGCTGGTGCTGCTGTTCTCGGCGTTCAAGTGTTGGGTGAAAGTTTCCTTGGGGTTCTCTTCCGAGAACTTTTTGTCGGGATACTGTGCAAGGATTACCAGCACCCGCTGGTCACCCTTCGGGTATTTGGAAGTACCGCTGGAGACTTTGCGGTGTCCGGGAGCATATTGTGCCGAACTGCGAGCCTGACGACTGCGCAGGGCAGCCATCTCCCAGGTGGTGAGAGGCGTTAAGGTGCCGTTTTCTCCTATACGTACAGGGGTGCCGTCACTGGTCGTATACCAGTGAGCGTGCTCGTCGCCCTCGAGTGTCACCTGCACGGTGGTTCCATCGGGTTGCTGGATGGATTTCTTGATGTGCTTGGCTGGGACAGCCCCCAGGGGAAGGGCTACTGCAAGGGCGGTCAGTATGGTGACAAACAATTGTTTTTTCATCTTTTTTTCGTTTTTTACAATAATTTGACAAAGATACGCATAATATTCGAGCCGTGATGCCTCTTTGCATATTTTAACATCAGCTGCCTGCTCATTACCGCGTTGTTGATGCCGTGTTTTGGGAACTCTTGCGTTGATTGCTGTGCGGTTCAACAAATCATCAGACGGGGTGAGGTACTGCGCGAAGCCTCCTTTTATTATTACGTACGGGCGCGCGCGAATCAACAATCAGCAGTGGAGTCTGGGCAAAGACGAAACGAAGGAATGTTGTTGACGCTATGTTCCTCGGCTTCGGGCGCAATGTGCGTGTTCCCAGCCGGCAGCGTTGGTGTTGGATGGTTGGGGTTATGTTGTACAAGAATACTCCAAATCCATGCTCGGAGATTCAATTTGTGTACACAGTTCGATGTTTGTGTTTCAAAATGTAAGTGAAAGGGGAAATGCTGATGCATTCTGACTCTCTTTGGAAGAACTTGGCGCACGTTGCCTGATGACGGCATGCCAGTGTACTTTCATGTTTGTTGTCAAGAATGATGCCTCTTTTGGGACGTCAAAATGTTAAATCCTGACTTTTAAAGGTCCTTTTCGATGTTTTTTGGGCTTTTTGGACGATTTCTTCAAGAATCTTCATTGTCATTGGATTTTTTTAACTATATTTGCAAATCGCAATATTCCGCAGTGAAAGATTGTAACAAATTATAAGTAATGTTTAACTAAAAAAAATTTTTATGAAAGGAAAATTGATGACGTTCTTTGCGTGCTTCCTCATGGTGGCAGGCATGGTAACAGCTCAAACCCAGAAGGTCTCTGGTATTGTCACCAGTGCGGCCGATGGCGAGCCTGTAATCGGAGCATCAGTGGTTGTCAAGGGCCAAACCACCCTTGGTACTGTCACTGACTTCAATGGTAAGTTCACAATTACTAATCTTCCCAGCAATGCGAAGACATTGGTTGTTTCGTATGTTGGTATGGCTACCAAAGAGGTTGCCATCAAGCCCAACGTCACCGTCGTTCTCGAAGAGGACTCTGAGGTTCTCGACGACGTCATGATCGTGGCTTACAGTACGGCCAAGAAGGAGTCCTTCACTGGTTCGGCTGCTGTGGTCAGCACCAAGAAGATTGCCGACCGCCCCGTATCCAACGTTACGAAGTCTCTCGACAGCCAGGTCGCCGGTATCCAGGCGACATCCGGTGGTGGTCAGCCTGGTGATGGCGCCAGCATCCGCGTGCGTGGTTTCGGCTCCATCAACGCCAGCAGCAGTCCTCTGTATGTTGTCGATGGTGTTCCCTACGACGGCAACCTTGCTGCCATCAACCCGAACGATATCGAGAGCATAACCGTCCACAAGGACGCTTCTGCAGGTGCCCTCTACGGTGCTCGTGGTGCTAACGGTGTCATCATCATCACGACCAAGAAGGGTGCAGAAAAGTCTGCAGTCAACTTGAAGGCATCGTGGGGTGTTGCCAACCGCGCTATCAAGCGTTACAACACGGTTGATCAGAAGGAATATGTAGAACTCATGTATGAGGCTCTCCGCAACGGCTATGTATTCGACAGCGGTTACGGTTGGGACCAGGCTGGTGTTGCTGCCAGTCAGGCTCTGTCGGGCAAACTCGGTGGTGCCATCTACAACCCCTTCAAGAACTATACTTGGGATACCGTCATTGATCCTGCCACGGGCAAGGTCCAGGCTGATGCCGTTTCGGCTTACGATGAAAACTGGATGGACGCTCTGGAGAACAAGAACGCTCTCCGTCAGGAATATCAGGTAAGTGTTACCGGTGGTAGCAAGAATACCAAGTCCCTCCTCTCTCTGGGTTATCTGGATGAGAACGGTGTGCTCGTCACCACGGGCTTCCAGCGTTACAGCGGCCGTCTGAATGTCGACAACCAGGCTACCACATGGTTCAAGACTGGTTTGAACGCATCATTCAGCCACACCAACCAGAACTACAGCAGCTACGATGGCAGCAGCCTGTCGAACGTATGGTACACTGCTCAGTTCCTCGCTCCCATCTATCCCGTCTACACCAAGGATGCCAATGGTAACGATGTTCTCGATGAATTTGGCAACCAGCAACTCGACTACGGTATGACTCGTCCTCAGATGGGTAACTTCAACTGTATCGGTACTCTGCAGGACGATAAGTTCTACAACAAGCGCGACAACTTCAGCGGTCGTTCTTATGTCACTCTCGGCAGTGATGACGCTACTGCAGGTTGGGCACAGGGTCTGAAGTTCACTGTCAACTTCGGTGTTGACTACCTGAACCGCAACCAGATGTACTATTATAATATGTACCATGGCAACTTCTCCAGTTACGGTGGTATCCTCGAGAAGGTCAATTATCGCACTTTGAGTTACACCCTCAACGAACTGCTCACCTACAACCGTACCTTCGGTGACCACAACTTCGATGTACTGGCTGGTCACGAGTACTATAGCATGAGGTACAACACCCTCTGGGGCGAGAAGAGCGGTCTGGTCGACGGTATCTACGAAATGGATCCTGCCACCACTGTTCAGGGCGTAGGTTCTAGCGAAGACATCTATCGCATCGAGTCTTGGCTGAGCCGTTTCAACTACAACTTCAAGGAGAAGTATTATCTGTCACTCAGTTATCGTACTGATGGTTCCTCACGCTTCTACAAGGACAACCGTTGGGGTACCTTCTGGTCAGTAGGTGCCAACTGGCGTATTTCTCAGGAAGAATTCCTGAAGAGCGCTGACTGGATCAACAACCTCGCACTCCGCGCCAGCTATGGTGTTCAGGGTAACGACGACGTATCCGGTTACTATGCATGGCAGAGCTTCTATGACATGACCTATCCCAACGCCAGCAACTCTGGTGCTGTCATCTCCTCTCTGGAAAACAAGGAAGTGACTTGGGAAAAGAACGGCAACTTCAACGTTGGTCTTGACTTCGCCTTCCTGAACCGCTTCAACGCATCGTTCGAAGTTTACAACAAGAAGACCACCGACCTGCTGCTCAGCTACCCGATGGCTATGTCAACCGGTTTCACCGGCTACAATACAAACGTTGGTCAGATCCAGAACAAGGGTCTTGAGTTCACCCTCGGCGCTCAGATCGTTGATCAGAAGAACTTCAAGTTCCGCACCACCGTCCTCGGTTCCGTGCTGAAGAACAAGGTCCTCAAGCTCACCGATGAGTCTGGCGAAATCACCAGCGGTATCTACTCCATCAAGGAGGGTTACGAAATCAACACCTTCCGTATGTCCAAGTCTGCCGGTGTCGATCCCGCCACTGGTAAGCAACTCTACAAGGTTTATGAGGATGGCGCTTACTTCAATGTAGGTGACAACGATACTCCTTGGATTGACGAACCTCAGTTCAACGAAGACGGTACTCCCGTTCTCGACGAAGAAGGCAATCAGGTTACCAAGCCTCGCGAGGCAAAGATCTTCACCACCGACGATTACTCCTACGCCAACGGTCACCGCTGGTATCAGGGCAGCCGTATTCCTAAACTCAATGGTGCCGTGAACTTCGAATTTGAGTTCTTCAAGAACTTCGACCTCACCATCAACACCGCTTACTCACTGGGCGGCAAGATCTACGAAAGCAACTATGTTGGTCTGATGAATGTCCAGTATGCTGGTAACAACTTCAGCAAGGACGCTCTTCGCCGTTGGCAGAAGCCCGGTGACATCACCGACGTTCCCCGTGTAGAACTCAACGGCACCTATGCTGCCAACGACCGTTTCCTGATCGACGCTTCCTACCTGTCCATCAAGAACGTCACCTTCGGTTACAACCTTCCCGGCAAGGTTTGCAAGAAGGCTGGTCTGGAGCACGCCCGCGTATTTGCTACCGCTGACAACCTCTATCTGTTCTCACACCTCGACGGTATGGATCCTCAGTACAACTTCTCCGGTGGTGTTGACTACACCTACACTCCCAACAAGACCGTCGCTGTCGGTATCGATGTCACCTTCGCTGACAACCACAAGAGCACCGCTGCTCCCGTTGTCTATGCTCCCGTTGACGTAGAACCCGAAATCCGCTACGTGGACAAGATCGTCGAGAAGGAAGTCATCAAGGAAGTTCCCGTCAAGGGTGGTGCCACCACCAGTGCCGATGACAACCTCTACTTCGTAATCGGCAAGGCTGAACTCCAGCCCGGTGAGGCCTTCAAACTCGGCCAACTCTGCCAGATTCTCAAGGACAATCCTTCCGCAAAGATTTCTGTAGCTGGCTATGCTGATGCCGCTACTGGTACTCCCCAGATCAACAACCAACTGTCACAGGCTCGTGCCAAGGTTGTTGCTGACACCCTCATCAAGGCTGGTATCGATCCCAGCAGAATCACTACCTCTGCTGCCATCGCTGACGATCGCGTCGCTGTCTGCATCGTAAAATAATTAAAAGAAAAAATAGGAACTATGAAAAAAATATTTGGTCTGATTTTTGTGGTTGCAGCAGCGCTCTGCGTTACTTCTTGCAATCAAGAACTTTTGGATACCAATCCTACCGACAAAGTGTCCGGCTCCGGCTTGTTCGACAATGCCACTGCCGCACTCGTCCCCCTCAATGGTATCTATCGTTTGATGTATACTCAGGGTTGGTCCACCACCAGCAATACCCAACAGTGTGACGGTCTTACCGCTTGGAACCTCTGTGCTGAGGTGATGGGTGATGACTGCATCATGGCTGCCACCGGTAGCGGTTGGTATTGGTATGACTGTGTCTACAACGTCAAGAGCCTCTACACCAGCGGTGGCTGGCGTTCCTATGACCTGTGGAACGGCTACTACACCATCATCTCCAACGCCAACTACATCATCGATGCTGAGGAGACCATGGGTGGCGCTCCCTCTGACGTCAACTATGTCATCGGCCAGGCTTATGCCATCCGTGCATACTGCTACTTCATGCTGGCCAACTACTTCTCTCGTCCTTATGTAAAGGGTGATGCCAACCGTATGCGTGAAAAGTGCGTGCCTATCTATACCGAGCCCAGTTCTGCAGGTACCGAAGGCCAGCCCCGCTCCAGCATCGAGAAGACCTATGCTCAGATCAAGAGCGATATCGACAAGGCTGTCGAACTGCTTGCTGATTCACACAACCAGACTCACAAGACTCACATCGACTATCAGGTTGCCAACGGTATCAAGTCGCGTATCTACCTCGCTATGGAGGACTATGAAGGCGCTCTTGCTGCTGCCAAGGCTGCTCAGTCGGGCTACTCCATCGCTGATGCCAGCACCTGTCTTGCTGGTTTCAACAATGTAAAGCAGAGTGATGTAATGTGGGGTGCCGAGGTTATCACCGACCAGACTCCCGGTTGGGGCCCGATCCTCTACCACATGGACGGTCTGTCGATGTACGTTGCTGATGGTACACAGAACTACGGTTACACCGCTCCCAAGTGTATGAATGCCGAACTCTATGCCAAGATGGGTGAAAAGGATGTCCGTCGTGGCTGGTGGCTTACCTATGACCAACTCATCAATGACTTCGGTTACAACAACGATGATCTCAAGCCCAACTACATACAGTACAAGTTCCGTTTCTCCGATCCCAGCCAGAGCTTGGGTGACAAGATGTGGATGCGCGTTGAGGAAATGTACCTCACCGAGGCTGAGTGCCTCTGCCGTCTTGGCCGCGAAGCCGACGCTCAGAAGGTGCTGAACTCGCTCGTACAGACTCGTGACGCCGGTTACGACTGCTCCGCAAAGACTGGTACCAAACTTGGTGCCCTCACCTCCGAATATACTGGTTCGCTGCTCGACGAGATCCTCATCCAGCGTCGTATCGAACTCTGGGGCGAGTACGGACGTCTCGTCGATATCCGTCGTCTCCATCAGGGTATCCAGCGTACTACCGCTCAGGGCTATCCCACCGATGCCCTTCTTGCTAACACGGATGTCAACGATCCCAACACTTGGGCATGGGTTCTCACCATTCCCCAGAAGGAATTTGATGGCAATAAGAATCTTGTCTTCACCGAGGACCAGAACCCCACCATGCTGAAGGGTCAGCCTACTGGCGATGCACTTAAATACATCTATGTTGCCGAATAATAATAATAAGAATTGACAAGCATTATGAAAAGTATCAATAAGTTTTTCACTGTGATGTTGGGAGTGGTTGCTTTCACTCTCGCATCGTGCGATGATGGCAACATCGGTGCTATCTATGATCAGACTGCAGAAGAGCAGGGCTATATGTTCCTGACGGAAACTGCAGGTGCCACTTTCGGTCCCGAGTTTACCGAAACCAGTTACACGTTCCAGATGGCACGTAACTTCGCTGGCGATGCTCAGACCATCAACCTGAATGTCGAGGGTGCTGACAAACTGTTCAACATTCCTTCATCTGTTACCTTCGCTGCCGGTGAGACTCTTGCCGACATCACCATCGGCATTGCCGGAATGGAACCGGGCAACACCTATAAGTTCACCATCGCCCTTAACAGCACTGACGTTGCCAAGGATTGCATCGATGAAGTGGCAGTCAAATTCGTCGTTGAAGGATTCTGGACTTCTCTCGGTATGGGTACCTTCCGCGAGGACTTCCTCAGCACCTTCTGGTCAACCGGCAATCCTGTCTATCAGGTAGAGGTTCAGGAGAACGACAAGCAGCCCGGACTGTACCGCATGGTCAATCCCTTCGGCGAGGCTTATCCTCACAACGAACCAGGTGACTGGGATGATTCTCAGGATTGGTATTTCGAAATCCACGCCGAGGATCCCGACCGCGTCTATACCGAAGGCCAGTATCTTGGTCTTGACTGGGGTTACGGAAACGTCTACATCATCAGTTATGCCGGTTACTATATGGAGAATGGCTATTCCATTGACCAGGTTCCTGCAAGCCTCTTCGGCACGCTGAAGAACGGCATCATCTCCTTCCCCACCGCACAGTCCTTCCTGATCAACATGGCAGGATACAGTTCAAGTCTCTACTACACCAACGGCAGCGGTATGGTTGCTCTTGCTCTGCCTGGTTATGCTCTTGCTGACTATACTGTGAATGTTGCCTACGAAGGTGTGTTCACCGATGCAGAAGGCACCTCTTATGTAGTTGCCAACTCCTTTGATTGCGGTGCTGACGTAGCAACTGTCAAGTTTGCTGTTGTCGAAGGTACTGAGGTAGATGCTACCGTTGATGCCATCGTGGCAGGCGAAGTCGAGGCTGTCGAGGCTGAGGCCGGTGCATCTGTCTATGTTCCCTTCCCCGCTAAGCCCGTAACCGGCAAGTACACCATCGTCGGTGTTGCTTACAATGCTGATGGCGAGGCTCAGGAGGTTGCTACCGCTACATTCAAGTACGAGGCTGCCAGCAACGAAGAGACCACCTGGACTCTCGTCGGCAAGGGTGACTATACCTACACCATTTTCTTCACTGAAGAAGATGGCGGTCACTATGTTGACGCAGGTCTGGAACTCTTCCAGTGCGATCAGGACAAGTCCCAGTACAAGATTGAGCATTGGGGCAATGATGTAGACTTCACCTTCACCATGCTCAATACATACGCAGTCTACGTTCCCGAGCAGGAAGTTGGTTACACCTATGGAAATTACGGTCCCGTCTATGTCTGCGAAGGCATTGACTACACCAGCAAAACGGAATATGGAACCAGCACCTATGATCCTGCAACCGGCACCTTCACATTCTGCTTGGCATACTATGTTTCTGGTGGATATTTCGGCATCTCCAACTTAACGAACAGCAAGGGTGTCACCTATGAAACTGAGACCTTCGTGCTGGCTTCCGATGAAGAAGATTCCGCATCTGCTCCTGCACGTCGTGGCGTCAAGACCGTCGATGTTGTCCGCAAGGCTGACATCTCCTTGAACCGCTTCTTCATGAAGAACGCTCAGATCGCATTCTGATCCGTTCCTCAATAACCCCCTCTCAGGAGGCAGAGCCCATCAGGGCCCTGCCTCCTGCCTTTTATGCACCTATCTACTCGCTTACTCGCTTACCTGCTTACCTATCTGCTATTCGCTTACCTGCTTACCTATCTGCTATTCGCTTATTTGCTTACCTATCTGCTATTCGCTTATTTGCCTGCCTGCTTATCTACCTTCCTATCTTCCTATTAGCCTAACTGCTTATCAGCGTATCTGCTTGCCTACTTATCTGCCTTCCTATTTTCCTGCCACTTATTTGCTTATCTGCTTGCCTGCTACCTGCTTTTCTGCCTATCTGTCTTCCCACCAACCTATCTGTCTGTCTTCCTTCTTTCCAATCTGTTTGCTTGTCCAACCGCTTGCCTGTTGTGCGCTGATAGATGTGTCTTTTTGAGCCTTCATACTACATTTCCTTCTGCCTGCATTTCGAGAATGAGACGGCTGTCGAAGAAAAAGTCCTTTCCTTTATATTTTTTGAGCCTTGAAACGGAATTTTCAAAGCATTGAATACAAAACTTGATGCATTGAAATTCAAAATCACCGCATTGGAAATTCCATATTTGAGTTCGTTTTTCATTTTGTATCGGATTTTTCGTCAGCATTTGCCTTTGTTTTCCCATTATCAGCAATGCTTTTTGGACAAAAGTCTTTGTTTTCCCATTTTTGATGTTCATACGATTCATTTCGATGCGCAGTCCGCTCACTATGGTGCACAGTCCATTCATTTTGGTGCACAGTCTGCTTGTTATGGTGCACAGTCTGTTCTTCCAAGTATGATAAGTTTTTATCTATGTACGGCCGTTCTTTTCGATGAATAGTCCGTTTGTATCGAGATGCATCGCACCTGCCCGTATGAGCAAAGCCCGACATGCCGTACATCCTGCAAGGCATATCTGCTGAGACTTTGTCGCTTGTATAAAAAAAAGAAGCATCCGGCAAGATGCTCCTTTTCTTATTTTTGTGCGAAGGCCTTATTTGGCCAGACGCTTCAAAACGGGAATACTTTTGAGCGGAAGGTCCTTCTTCAGGATGTAGGCACAGAAGAGGAGGAACAAGACGGTGTTGACGGCTAGTTGCAGCCAGACATTCATGCGAGAAGTGACGATGGAGCAGCAGAACAGGGCAATGGCAAACAGGACATAGATGCCGATTTCCTTCAGCGGATATTGGATGGGATATTTCTTCTGCCCGATGATGAAACTCAGCAGCATGCTCACGGCATAGCCTCCGAAGATACCCCAGGCGCAGGCCATGTAGCCGATGCGCGGGACAAACAAAACATTGATGCCAATCATCACGGCAGCACCGATAGCACTCATGATGGCTCCCCACCAGGTCTGGTCGGTGAGTTTATACCAGAAGGAGAGGTTGAAGTAGACACCCATGAAGATTTCGCCGGCCATGACGATAGGTACTACGCGTAGACCTTCCCAGTAGTTGTGGTTGGCCACCAGATACTTCAGAATCGGCATGTAGAATACTACGGCAAGGAAGGCCAGCAACGTGAAGATGAGGAAGTACTTCATGCCGGCAGCAAGCATCTCGGGCGAATTCTTGTCCTTGGCCCCGCCGAACACAAAAGGCTCATAGGCATAGCGGAAAGCCTGTGTGAGCATGCTCATAATCATGGCAATCTTGGCACACGCCCCGTAGATGCCGAGTTGCACCAAACCCTCCTGGCCGGGCATGAGACGCGTGAACGCCATCTTGTCGAACACCTGCCCGAGGATGCCCACCAATCCTAACAGCAGAATGGGCCACGCATAACGGAGCATGCGTCGTGCCAGCCTGCCGTCAAAGCCGAAGGTGATGCCACGCAGTTCCTTCAGGAAACCGAATGTGACGATGAATGTGCAGAAGAGGTTGGCAAAGAAAATCAATCCCACACCATAGTTGAAACGCTCGTAGAATGCCTGTACACCCGGGAAACGCTGGAAGAACAGCGGCAGGACAAGGAAGATGATGAGGTTGAGGATGATGTTCACCACGATGAACAACATCTTCAATGCCATGAACTTCAGCGGGCGGTGCTGCTGACGCAGACGGCCGAACATGATGGCCTGGAATGCATCCAGAGCGCCGATGACGGCAAAGCAGGCGATATACTCGGGATGTGCGGCATAGCCCATTGCCCCGGAGATGGGGCGCAGCAAGCAGAGTACGAGTACCACGAAGGCCAGTCCGACACCTCCGACCAGACGTAATGCCGTACTGTAGACCATCCGCTCGTCCTCACCTTCCTTGTTGGCAAAGCGGAAGAAGGTGGTCTCCATGCCGAAGGTGAGTAGCACGAAGAGCAGTGCCGACCAGGCATAGAGGTTGCTGACGATGCCGTATCCTCCACTTTCGGCAGAAATCTTCCAGGTGTGGAGGGGAACAAGACAGTAGTTGAGGAAGCGTCCGATGATGCTGCTCAGTCCATAGATGGCAGTATCCTTGGCGAGGGTTTTCAGATTGGCCATAGTATCTTTGACGGTTTTCTTGCGGGGTTATTTGACGGTGATGTTGGGCTGCGAGAAGGTGGCTCGGAACTCGGGGGCATAGAGGCACTGCAGGGTGACGGTGCCTGAGACAAATTCGCCGGGGAAGGTGACGTAATAATCCATCTCGACGGTGTAATCGCCCTTTGACAGATAATCGATGTAGAGCGACGAGACAGCATCCTCCACGGCAATGTAGTAGGCGAAGCCTCTGTTCCAGATGCGTCCAGAGCGGGTGCTCACGGGCTCGAAGCAGGCAGGACGAAGCGCCTTCACCTGGACATATTCCAAGTCTCGGTCAACGGTGAAGCGCAGACGGACCTTGACTTTGTCGCCCACCTGCAGCGGACCATTGACGAGCGTCAGGCCTCCTTCATCCGAAACCTTATAGACCAGAGTGCTGACAGAGAATCCCTGTTCGCTGTGCGCGACCTTGTCCATATCCTCGAAGTACTGCCAGTAGAGTGCGCCCCACGAGCAGGAGGGATTCTTCGTGTTGTCAATGGTGATGTTTGCAAGTGAAGGCTTGATTTCCTCGGGTTTCCAGTCATGGCGGAAGTAGCCTGAGCCTGCCTCTTTCTTTTCGGGTTGCAGCTTCTTTCCTCCTGCAGTGATGAGTGCCTGCGGGGCATCGGCAGCCAGTTGCGTACTGCCGTCACCCAGCAGCAGGGCATAGATGGCATGGGCAGTGGCCAAATCGGTTTCCCAACGGGTGGTCTGCTTCTGTTTCAGCAGCCATTGCTGCATGAGAGGCAGGGAGGCTGATTCGGGGTCACACTCGTAGAAAGCCTGGATGAGCATGGCCTGCGTCTCGACAGGGGCATTGTACCAGCACCAGCCGGCAATGTTGTCACGCCAGTACATACCCATCTCGTCGCTGGTAAGCGCGGTCTCCTTCAGTTGGTCAAGCAAGGTCATGGCCAGTGTGTGGTCATTGTTGCGCTCGAAGGTAAGTGCCGTGAGAGCCTTTGTCATAAGGCCGTCCTGGACATGGCTGACGCGCTTCAGAGCGCTGTAGAAGTAGTCGTAGGATACCCGGGTCTTGCCTTTGAAAGGAGCATCCATCCATCCGCTGCGTGCAAAGAGATAACTCGTGCAGATGGGTGAGAATCGTTGTTTGCTCCAGAAGTTGCCGTTCTTTTCTTCCAGTTTTTTCCACTCGAGGTATTCCGTATAATATTCTGCGTCCACATAGGCGATGGCATTCTGGATGGCTGCAGCCAGTTCGGTGTCCTCGTCCAGGTTGAGACATCCCTCCTGCCGCAGTTCACTGAATCCTCGGAGGAGCGACAGGGTGATATAGGTGCTGCTCTGGAAGTCGGGCATCCAACTCCATCCGCCATCAGTGTTCTGCCGTTCGATGATTTGTCGGCGAAGCGCATCGAGAGCCTCCTCTGTGCGCTGACTGTCGAAGAAGTCGGCAATACGGCGACGGTCGGCTGTCTCGCTCTGCGCCTCGAGCAGCCAGGGCGTCTCGGAGAGGACAATCTGTTTGAGGTCATTGTTCTTTTCGAGGCTGGAAAGGAAGGCGTCGGGTGTTTCTTCTGCCCAGCGACGGAAGACTTGCTCGATTTGCGGATAACGTTTCAGCAATCCCATGGAGAGACTGTTGGCAAAGAAACGATGGAAGAGTTGGAGATTCGACGGGTCGGTGACCTCGTCAAGTGCCGGCAGTGCTTGGATGGCATACCAAATGGGCGTGGAGGTGTACTCGAGGGCCAGTTTGTGGTGCGTGAGGGTAGGAGAGGTACTCTCTGCCAGAGACTCCAGGGTGTAACTCTTCTTTTCGCCGGGGTTGGCATACATCGAGAGTGACTCGGTGACTAATGTGCGGGTGGTGAGTACGGGGATGATGCCTTGTTCACCGTCGGAATAAGAAGGAAGCACATTGATTTTTGCCTTTTTGCGCGAGGTAGGAGCCGGTTTCTCGGTGTAGCCTTCGGCGATAATTTTGTAGGTGCAGGCAAACACTTCGTCGGGCATCGTGACGGGGAAGGACACCGCCTTCACCTCACCGGCAGCCAGATGGAGCGTCTGTTTCTGCTCCTTGTCAAATGTGCTCAATGCCAATCCCGTGCGGGCATCGGTGAGGGTGAGACGAACACGCACATCCATCTCCTTGTCGGAGATGTTGGATACCTTGGCCGTGAACGCCATGCTGTCACCCTGACGGAGGAAACGAGGTACATTGGGCTGCACCATCAACTCCTTGCGGGTGATGACGGACTTCGTGAGGTTGCCCACGCGGAGGTCTTCGGTGAATGCCAGATTCTGGAAATGCCATTCGGTGAGCAGGTCGGGAGCAGTGAAGGAAATCTCCACATTGCCCTCCTCATCGGTGTGCAGACACGGCATGAAGAAGGCTGTATGCTGCAAATCCTCACGGATGTGGATGTCGGCGTCTTCCGCATAGTCTGCTTCTTCCGCCTCTTCCGCTCTGGCTTTCTGTGCTCCTAAGGCAACCTCTTGCAAGTCGGCACTTCCATTTACTGCGTTGGAAACCCTGAATTTGGCCTCGGGTGCAGGAAGGGCTGCTTCCTCAACACTCATATACACGGCTTCATCATCCATAACGTCCATGGTGACTCCAGCCGACATGGCTTTGGCCATCTTGAGCACACGGTTATTGCGGGAATGGCCATAGGAAATATAGAAGTAGTCGTTCAACGAGGGACAGATGGGAGTCTCCTGATTCCGATAGTCCATCTCAGGCTCATAGCCGTTTGAATAAGTGTTTCCCGTGTTGACGCCCAACTGATTGTACATATGGTATGTGTGCCAAGGCGCCAGCGTCCAGGAGTTGCTGCCATAGACATCGAGCGCTGCGTCGTAGAGCGCAGTGAGTAGGTTGGCGTGGGCGGGAGTGCCGTCGTGGGCTGCGATGTGGAGCGTCCATGTCTCGGGTTGTCCGGGAGTAAGACGGTCGCGGAAGGTTGTGAGTGTGAAATCGAGTTGCCGGTCACGGTCGGGGATGTCCCAAGTGTAGGACAGTTCTTCCATCTTGTTTTCGTGGTAGGTGACCATTCGCAGGGTTGCCCTCGTGCCCCGCCACTCCTCGGTGGCAGGAAGTGTCCATTCACGTTGTTCGTCCGAAATATTCCATATACCTTTGTCAACAATCTTGTAGTCACGTTCGAGGAACCACACCACGCAGACATTCTGCTGGCGTGTACCCCATTGCAGACGTAGTGTTTCGCCCAGCTCAACGCTCTTTTCTGCCTGATACCCCCAGAGCAGTGCACTTTCCGGCATGATGTCGGGTCGCACGTTCTCCTCTTCGGGCTCGTAAGGCTTGCCGATGCGTACTCGGGTAGACTGGCTCTGCGTCTCTCCATCGATGGCAGTGATGTCCACGCTGATATTATAAAGGTAGCAGCGGTCCTTGAGCCGCTTGTTCTCCTGAGTGTACATGGGAGGAATGTCGATGGCAAAGGTGCCGTCGGAACGGGTGGTGATGATGCCGCGTGCTACGGTCTTCTCGCGTCCATATCCAAACCACCAGCGCCACGATGGCTGCTCGGCGCGCGTGATGCGGTAACTGATGCGTGCATCCTGCACGGGTACTGCCGTATAGGAGACAGCAGAACCGAGCACGTGGACCGTATCGGTAAGGGCGATATCCTTTGGGAAGTCTTCGAAACGTATGGCAAAAGTGGGCTGCTTGTATGCCTCGAGGTTGAAGTAGCGCGAATAGCTGGCCGTTTCATCGGCAGTCTTGGCATAGAGCCGTATTCTTCCCGGAAGCATGCTCTCGCCCAACTTGACCGTACCGCTTATGCAGCCGAACTCGTCGGTTGTGGCTTTGATAGTTTCCACCACCTGGTTGTTGACGTCACGCATCTCCACATTCATCTCTTTGCCAGGAATGACGCGGAAGTGGTTGGCGTCCACCTCCTCGTAGACGAGGACGCTGAACTGAACCTCGTCGCCCGGCCGGTAACTAAAGCGGTCGGTGAAGATTTGACAGCGTGTATCAGCGCTGAACTCCCAGGCAGAAATTCTGCTGAGGCTACGCTCAAAGGAGGACAAACCGTCTGAAACCTTGAGGGTGAGATTGTAGTCTTCTTGAGTAGGTACTACGAAGAAGCCGTCCTCGGCGATGTCCAGGTCGGCCACCTTGCGTTGTTCGTATTTCCCTTTTTTCCATTCTTTGCTCCACAGGCTGACATCGCAGTCCGTGACGGGCTGTCCGGTCTTGCGGTTAATGACGATGCCCGTCTGCTCTCCCTTTGATTTGTCGCCTTCGAGATAGATGGTAAGAGAGGAGACGTTGAGGCTGACCCAGACGAGATTCTCCTTCATGTTGAAATCGGCCGTGGAAGAAGCCAACAGCAGATAGTCGCCCGGCTCAAGGGCGGGCAGGGTAGCCAGCGTGTCGTGCTGGATGTAGTCGTGAGCATCCACTACAGCCATGTCCCATTGGCGTATGACGGGCTTTCGGAGGAGTGCCTTCATCTGCTCCTTGTCATAATAGCGGTATTCGGAATCCTTGGCTGCGATGATGCGGAACCAGACATGCGTGAGGTTGGCGTGGTTGACGATGGCAGTATTCTCTTCGTCGGGCAATAACGTGCTGGGCACATTGACCGAGAGAGTGGGATGGGTAATCTGGGCAATGAGGTTATGGCACAAGGCATTCGCCTCGCAGCCTTTGGGTGCCAGGGCGAGTCCTTTTTTGCAGAGGTCGTAGGCCGTGATATTGTGCTGGGATGAGTACTCTTCGTCCTGGTCGGACAACTCATGCCAATACGCCGCCTGGCGGTAGAGCCAGTATGCACGCTCGGATTGTTCGTTCTTGGCTGAATAGGCATCGGCGAGTCTTTCCAGTCCTTCGCGGTAGAGGACTTTCTCGAAAAGTGCGTTGTCCCTGACGAGTTGGAGGCGCTGTTCGTCAAGGGTACGGCGCAGCGTAGCATCATCTTTGGCATGGAAACGGGTGAGTTCCTGCATCAGACGGAGGTTGCGGACGAGGGGAATGCTGTCACCCTCGGGCAGTGATAATGTGCAGAAGGCGGCTGCCGGACCATAGAGGGCAGGGTCGTCGAAGAGTGCCTGTACATATTCATCTTCGTTGTCGGATGCATCGTCGTCATAGATGTCCTGCATGACGATGTCATAGAGCGTGGGACGCAAGGAACGTCCGTAAGCGTTCGATTGGGTGAGGATGTCGGCATAGCCGCTGCTCTTTGTCTTTTTCAGCAGGCCGCTGTCGGCGAGAGCCTTTGCCTGGAGGGCACGAATGGTGTCGTCGAAAAGCGTCATGTCCCAGACGGCAATATCGTCGGTGGGTTCTTCGGGATGCAGATTACGGAGAATCGTCCAATGGTTCATATCCTTGTAGCGTGCATACATCTTGCTCTCAAAGAGCATCAGCAGCGCGCGGTCGGCTGACTCCAGTTCCGGTTCAATGGATTGGTAACGTTCCAACGCCTTTGAGAAGGCGTCTTCCTGATACTGGTTCTCAATCTGCTGGAGCATCAATGCTCCATAGAGGGTACGATAACTGTTGTGTTCTTTTCGGGCAGCATCAAAAAGGTCGGTGGCTTTTGCCTGTGCCGACTTCATGCTGCCTTTTTCGATGAGTTGTTGTACACTCTTCCACTCTTTGGCATAATCAGTGCCTGCGCTAATAAATGACATAGCAGAAAACAATAAAGTCAATAAGAACAAAATGCGTTTCATAATAATATAATGTATGCGTGATAGGGAGCATACGATACTAAAAAGTTATTTGAACAGGTCGTCCATGTCGGCAGCCCCTGTGTTGAAGCGGCTCTTGCCGAGATGTCGGTAGGCAAGGTCAGTCACCTCGCGTCCACGAGGAGTCCGCTTGATGAAACCCTCCATGATGAGGAACGGCTCGTACACCTCTTCCAACGTGCCCGGGTCCTCACCCAGGGCAGTGGCAATGGTGCCGAGGCCCACAGGACCACCCTTGAACTTGTCGATGATAGTGCAGAGAATCTTGTTGTCGATTTCATCCAGACCATACTTATCGATGTTGAGTGCTTCAAGGGCATAACGGGCAATGTCGAGTGTGACGGTGCCGTTGCCGCGCACTTGGGCAAAGTCGCGCACACGGCGCAGCAGCGCGTTGGCAACACGAGGAGTACCACGACTGCGACGTGCTATTTCGTAAAGTGCATCCTCCTCGGCAGGCACACCCAGCAGGTGAGCCGAACGGCGAAGGATACGCGAGAGGACTTCGGCATCGTAGTATTCGAGATGCATGTTGATGCCGAAACGGGCACGGAGAGGCGCTGTGAGCATGCCGCTGCGTGTAGTAGCACCGATGAGCGTGAAAGGAGCCAGGTCAAGTTGGATGCTGCGTGCAGAAGGACCTTTGTCGATCATGATGTCGATGCGGTAGTCCTCCATGGCACTGTAGAGATACTCTTCCACAACAGGATTCAGACGATGTATCTCGTCAATGAAGAGAACGTCGTTGGGCTCAAGGGAGGTGAGGATGCCGGCCAGGTCGCCCGGCTTGTCGAGAACTGGGCCAGAGGTTACCTTGAAACCTACACCGAGTTCATTTGCGATGATGTTTGAAAGAGTGGTTTTTCCCAGTCCGGGAGGACCGTGCAGCAGCGTGTGGTCCAGCGACTCACCGCGTTGACGGGCTGCCTGCACGAAGATTTGCAGGTTGCCGACCACCTTGTCCTGTCCGCTGAAATCCTCGAAGCAGAGCGGGCGCAAAGCGTTCTCGTAATCTTTGTCTTTGCCGGAAAGTTGTTGATTCCGGATATCGAATGATTCTTCCATGTATACTTTTTTCTTTGTGCAAATATAGATATTTCCGTGCAAGGGAGGACAACAAATTCATTTTTTTTTTAATTTTGCAACGAAAATGAACGCCTTTTAAATTCTTTTTTGAATGGTTCTGAACTATATATGGATAGCCTTCTTCCTGGTGGCCTTTGTTGTCGCTCTGGCAAAATTGGTCTTCTGCGGTGATGTGACGGTTTTTCCGGACATCATGAACTCGACGTTTGCCTCAGCGAAAACCGCCTTCGAAATCTCTCTGGGACTTACTGGAGTGCTCTCCCTGTGGATGGGTGTGATGAAGGTGGGCGAGAAGGGAGGCATCGTGGATCGTTTTGCCCGTCTGCTGAGCCCCGTCCTGACGAAAATCTTTCCCGAGATTCCCAAGAATCATCCTGTCATGGGCACAATGTTCATGAATATCGCTGCCAACATGCTTGGGCTGGACAATGCTGCAACTCCGATGGGTCTGAAAGCCATGGAACAGTTGCAGGAACTGAACCCGAAGAAGGATACGGCAACGAATTCCATGATAATGTTTCTGGTGCTGAATACCAGTGGCTTGACGCTGATTCCTGTCAGCGTGATGGTCTACCGTGCGCAGTGTGGTGCTGCACAGCCTACGGATGTGTTTGTGCCGATTCTGCTGGCTACATTCTTCAGCACTCTTGTGGGTTTGCTCGTGACTTGTGCCGTACAGAAAATCAACCTTTTCAATCGTACGATGATTCTATTCCTCGGTGGCCTTTGTGCGTTTGTGGCATTGGTTATCTGGGGCTTTTCGCAGATGTCTTCCGAGACGATGAATACGGTGTCGTCGCTGGTGGCCAATATATTGTTATTCAGCGTCATTGTCGGATTCATCGTAGCCGGTATGCGCAAGAAAATCAATGTCTACGATGCCTTCATCGAAGGGGCGAAAGATGGTTTCGGCACTGCCGTCCGCATCATTCCTTATCTTATAGCCATTTTGGTGGGTATCGGGGTGTTCCGTGCTTCTGGAGCCATGGATTGGCTGGTTGATGGCGTGGCTTGGTGCTTGGGCAAGTGCGGTGTGAACACCGACTTTGTGGCTGCTTTGCCAACCGCTCTCATGAAACCTTTGAGTGGCAGCGGTGCTCGGGGCATGATGGTAGATGCGATGACCACCTATGGCGCAGATTCGTTTGTTGGACGCATGGCCAGCGTCTTTCAGGGAAGTACCGACACCACCTTCTACATCCTGGCCGTCTATTTCGGCTCTGTCAGCATCCGCAAGACGCGTCATGCCGTTGGCTGTGGCCTGCTGGCTGATCTTGCCGGCATTCTGGCTGCCATTTTCATGTGTTACTTGTTCTTCTAAAGCGCTATGATATCATTTCAGACCGATGGTGTGGTGGAAATGCCTTGCATAGACAAGGGAAAAGTGCGTGAATGGATTCATGCAGTAGTAGCAAGTTATGGCCGGACAGTAGGACCTTTGGGATATGTCTTCTGCAGCGACGAGAAGATACTGGAGGTCAACAATCGTTTTCTCGGACATGACTATTATACCGACATCATCACTTTCGATTATTGCCGTGGAACGGTGGTGAGTGGTGACATGTACATCAGCCTTGATACGGTGCGTACCAATGCCGAGCAGTTTGTCGGGAAGTATGATGTGAAGCGTTTTGTATCTGCCTATGAATCAGAACTTCATAGAGTGGTAATTCATGGTGTGCTGCATCTCTGCGGCATCAATGACAAGGGGCCCGGTGAGCGGGAAATCATGGAGGAAAACGAGGACCAAGCGTTGGCTCTCTTCCCGGAGCGTGAAGGTTGAACGGCAAAAATGAAGATTCTGTTCATTCATGGGCTGGCTTCATCGGGAGCCTACAAGACGGCCGATACGCTGCGCATCCTCTTCCGGCCTTGCGAAGTGATTGCGCCCGATGTACCCATTGACCCTGATGAGGCTCTTGGAATGTTGCGAACGCTCTGCGCCAATGAACAGCCCGACCTTGTCGTGGGCTTGTCGTTGGGGGCTTTCTGGGCGCAGAAACTGCGTGGTTACAAGAAAATCTGCATCAATCCAGACCTCCATGTGTCTGTCCTTTTGCGCACTATGCTGGGCGAACAACCCTATCTCTCTCCCCGTAAAGATGGTGCTGCCACATTCATGGTCACCCCGGAAATATGTGATGGCTACCGGCAGTTGGAAGAACGGCAGTTTGAAGGATTGGACGAAACGGAATGCCGGCTGACGGTTGGCATGTTTGCCGATGCGGATGAAATCGTCCATTGCCACGATGAATTTGCCCTTCATTATCCGTTCACGACGTATGAGTATCCAGGAAAGCATCTGCCGACATTTCCCGAACTGAAAAAGTACCTTGTGCCGTTGGCTGCCCGACTTCTTGGGTAAAAAGGAGGATATTCACATCCTCAAAAAATCAATAATTGCGCAAAAATTCTCTTTCCGTTTTTTGTTTTTGAGCTTTGAAACGGATTTTTTGATGCAATGAGATTTAAACTTGATGCATTGAAATTCAAAATCATCGCATTGGAAATTTCGTTTTCAAGTTCATTTTTCTTTTTGCGTCATTCTTTTCATCAGCCATTGACTTCAATCTCCAATTTACTTCAATGTTCGCGGGAAAAAAGTCCCACTTTGCTGATTTCGGATGTACAGACGGCCAGCCCGGATGAACAATGTCTGTGCTGCCATGAACATGCCGATGCCGTGTTCATTGGCATTTTTTTTGGTTGTAAATAGTATGATTTTGCCATTGACGACAAACCTTCCTGCCGTCAGGGAATTTCCTGCGGATAATCATTTAAAAAATGAAGATTTTGGCCTATCTGCTTTGACGGGCCTTTTTTATTTTGTATCTTTGCCGAATTATAATATAGAATAGCAAATCAATTAATCTATACGACATGGCAAATGTGGTTATCATGCCCAAACAAGGGCAATCTGTGGAGAGTTGCATCGTTACTGAATTCATGAAGAAAGTAGGCGACAAGGTCGCTGTGGGCGATGTCTTGTTCTGCTATGAGACAGACAAAGCCTCCTTTGAGGAAGAGTCAAAATTCGAGGGCACAGTGCTGGCCTGCTTCTTTGCTGAGGGTGACGAGATTCCCTGTCTGACCAACGTAATGGTGATAGGTGCGGAAGGGGAGAGTTTTGCCGAGTTCGCCCCTACTGCCGAAACTGCCAATGAGAAGGTCGCCGATGAACCGGCAGCCGTTCAGGACGAGACTATCGTGGCACCAACCTTTGCTACAGGTCCCGTCGTGGAGGGGGCACCTGTAAGTCCCCGTGCCAGAAAACTGGCTGAGGAGAAAGGCGTGAACACTGCTGCTCTGGCAGGTTCGGGCCCTCATGGACGCATCATCGAACGCGACGTACAGGCTGCTGTCGCTGGCGGTCATGTTCTCAGCGGCAAGGCACGCGCCATGATGGCTGAAGGTGGTCTGGAGGCTCCCTTGACGGGCTCTGGTCTGGCAGGAACTGTCAAGGCCGGCGACCTGAAGGTAGCGAAGGCCAACCATACCGACATTGCCGGAGAAGGCGAGGACTTCGAGATCGTGAAGATGTCGAACATGCGGAAACTGATTGCCCGTTCGATGTACAACTCATTGCAGAACAGTGCTCAGTTGACCCACCATCTGGGTGCCGACGCCCGCCGTCTGCAGGCTTTACGCAAGAAGGCCAAGAAAGCCTACGAGGAAGGACGCATTGCTGCCAACGTTACCATCAACGACCTGGTCTGCTATGCCGTAGTGAAGGCATTGCAGAAGTTCCCCAATGCCAACAGCCACTGTCTGGGCGAGAGTATGCGCATCTTCAAGAAGGTTCATCTGGGCCTGGCTGTCGATACCGAGCGCGGCCTGATGGTCCCCACTGTGAAGAATGCCGATGATATGGATATCATCCAGTTGAGTCAGGCCTTGAAGAAAGTGGCTGAAGACTGCAAGAAGGGTGGCATCAATCCCGACCTGCTGAGTCCGGAAGCCGCCTCGTTCACGGTGAGCAACCTCGGCAACTATGGCGTGGAAATCTTCACTCCCATCATCAATGTGCCGCAGAGTGCCATTCTTGGTGTGAATACCATCGTGCCTCGTCCCAAGGATCTGGGAGGCGGTGTCTATGCCTTTGTTCCCTACATCGGACTTAGCCTTACCTATGACCACCGCTCGTTGGATGGCGGTGAGGCTACACGGTTCGTCAAGCAGATTGCCGTTGAGATTGAGAACCTCGACCTTGATTTCTGATAACATTCATCATCGTTATTGCAAAAGTTCCAAACCATTATGGCACAGAAGAAATTTGACCCCATCAAGAACAAGGCAGCCGAAATCATCGAGTTCATCATGAGTGCTCCGGAGATTCCCGCTGACGAGACACTGCAGTTCAAGATCCGTCTCTCTGTTGAGGAGGTGGTAGAGAATGTTGTTCATTATGCTTACATTGATGGTGCCGGTTCGCTCGAGGTTCAGGTGTCGTTGGAGAATGACAGCCCGATGCTTACCATCAAGGTCATCGACAAGGGTGTGCCTTTCAATCCTTTGGAGGCTCCCGAACCTGATATCACCCTCACTGCTGAAGAGCGCGAGATTGGTGGACTGGGCATTTTCCTCTGCAAGAAGATGATGGACGAAGTGTCCTATGCCTATGATGATGGCTGCAATATACTGACAATGCAAAAGAAAGTGGTTGTATGAAACAACGCCTCTGCATATTGTTGCTGACTCTTGTGCTGCCCCTGCTGGCTGTTGGGGCAGACAAACTGACGTTTGTGCCCGTTTGGACGCCACAGACGCAGTTTGCAGGGTACTATGTGGCCCAGGAGAAAGGCTTCTATGCTGAGGAGGGACTGGACGTCACCATCAGCCATGTCGGCGTGAACTCAAACCTTGTGTCGACAGATATGCTGCAGGACGGCAGCGCCCAGATTGTAGGCATGCAACTGCTGTCTGCCATGAAAGAGCGTTCTCTCGGCGTGCCTTTGGTAAACGTGCTTCAGACATCCCAGAACAGTGCGCTCTACTGCGTGTCGCACACCCCTGTCACTCGTCCCGAGGACCTCAACGGACTGAAGGTGGCCTCCTGGCAATCGGGTTTCTCCGAGGGCTTTGAGATGATGGTCAAGGACTACAACCTCAGTTGTGAGCGTGTACGATTCATTCAAGGTGTCAACCTCTACGTCTTCGGTGCTGTGGATGCCATCCTCTGTTACAGTTTCAACGAGTACATTCAACTGCTTCTCGCGCTGGGCAGTATTCCTGACGAACAGGTGATGAAGTTCTCCGAGTGGGGATACAACTTCCCGGAGGACGGACTTTATGTCAATGAGAAATGGCTGGAGGGACATGCCGACGAGGCAGCACGCTTCGTCCGTGCTTCGTGCAAGGGGTGGCAATACTGCCACCAACATCCTGAAGAGGCCATGAACATCACCATGGAATATGTTGAACGCTATCATATCGCTACGAGCCGCGTCCATCAGAAACTGATGCTCGAGCAGGTGCTCAAGACACAACTGAATCCCGAGACGGGGAAGGCGGACTTCGCACCCATCTCCCGGGAGCGGTATGACCAGGCTACGGAGAAAATGATAGGCATCGGATTGGTTGACAAGGCTATCCCCTATGACGAATTGATTCACCCTGTAAGTCTCGACAAGCCATGAGTGCCAGCCGTTCCTTTGCCTCACGTTTGAGTACCACCATCGTGAACATCGTCAATCTGCTGTTTGTTTTGGCGATTGCAGTATCGTTCGTGTTGTCTTACCGGATGGCGAAACGCGAAGCCTACCACAATGCTGAGTCACAGTTGGAGATTGTGTCTCTGGACATCGAGAATACGCTGAACGAACTGCAGACTGTCACCCAGGCTCTCTCCTTCCTTGTGGACGCCCACAATGCCGACACTCTCTATCTCCACAACTTGCTTGAGCGTGTTGTGGGCTCTCATCCCCTGCTGGTGGGTGCTTCAGTATCCTACCGTGCAGACTTCTTCCCCGGGCAGCACTACTGTGCACCTTATGTCTATGAGGACCTTGAGACAGGCGAACTGGTGAGCATGTCCTTGGGTAACGCAGAATACGATTACCACAACATCGACTGGTATCAGTTGCCTGTCTTGTTGAAGAAACCCGTTTGGAGTGAACCTTATTACGACGAGTCGGCATCCAATGCCACCATTACCACCTATGCCATCCCGCTCTTTGAGGAGAATGGCGAGCCTTATGCTGTGGTAACTGCTGACATTGCCCTCGACTGGTTGCACGACAAGATTGCCGAGAGACATCCCTTCGAGGGCTCCTACACGATACTCATTGGCCGTAGCGGACGTTATGTCTCCCACAGAGACTCAGAGCGCATCATGAAGGAGTCCATCTTCAACGAGGCTCTCGAGACAGGCAATGCCAAGGCCTTGCAGTTCGGGAAGCAGGTAATGAGCGGACAAAAGGGTCTTGCACGCTTCAATGATGAAGGTACACGCAGTTTTGCTGCCTATGCTCCTTTGAGCAACGGCTGGACGGCAGCACTGATATGTCCCTTCCGCTCTGTCTTCTCCAACCTCAACAAGTTATTGTTATTGTATCTTCTTGTGGCGTTGATTGGCGTCATGGTGCTGTATGCTGTCATCAAGCGCATCATCAACCGTGAGTCGTTGCCCATTACCGAGTTCACTTACTCTGCCCTCAATATGGCGAAGGGCAACTTCCACACCACCTTCCCCGAAGTGAAGACCAAGGATGAGTTGCTGCGTCTGCGCGACTCCTTGTCATATATGCAGAAGTCGGTGAGCAGTTACATCCACGAACTGCGTACAACGTCGGCAGCCAATGAGCGCTATGAGAGTGAACTCAACATTGCGCGCAACATACAGATGGGCATGGTACCCACCAACTTCCCGCAGCGCAGAGAGGTTGATCTGCATGCCAGCCTCATCCCTGCCAGAGAGGTGGGCGGAGACTTGTATGACTTTGTAGTCGCAGACAAAACCCTCTACTTTGCCATTGGAGATGTCAGCGGCAAGGGCGTTCCTGCCGCATTGCTCATGGCTATCTGCCGTTCTGCCGTCCGCTTCGTGGCAGGGCGGACGATGACGATGGGTGAGGTCATGGAGAGCGTCAATCGTATCTTGTGCGACGGAAACGACAACAGTCTGTTTGTCACCCTCTTCAATGGCCGTCTCAACCTGAAGACAGGCTTGCTCGAATACTGCAATGCCGGTCACAATCCCTTGGTGTTGATACCACCATCCGGAGAACCCACTTTGCTGAAGCCCAAGTCAAACCTTGCTGTGGGCCTTATTAGAGACTTCACCTATGAGCCTGAGGAGATACAACTCACGCCCGGTACACGTCTGCTGCTCTACACCGATGGTGTCACTGAAGCGGAAAACAACGTCAAGGAATTCTTTGGCAACAGCCGTCTGCTTGACTATGCCGCCCATCTGGATGCCGATGCCAGTGAGCAAGCCGTCACGGAGGGCCTTGTGGCAGCGGTGAAGGCCTTCACAGGTGACAACGAGCAGAACGACGACATCACCATCATGTCCTTCAAGTATAACGGATACGACGAAACCATCTAAAGGCTATGCGGTACATTTTCATCATCAATGGTCGTGAGGACAAGCGCCCTGTTCGCGAAGAGGTTGAGCGTCAGGTCGCTGCTGCAGGCATTGACACCGAGATATACGTTACCAATGGTATCGGTGATGGTACACGCTATGTCCACCTTTGGTGTGATCTGCATCGTAACATGACGGCGTGCTTTGTGGCTTGTGGAGGTAGCGGCACTGCCAACGAAGTGGCTTCGGGTATTGTGGGACATGATGATATGTGCATGGCATACTGGGCTGTCGGTGGCACCAACGACTTCTGCAAGTATTATCCTGGCCGCGACTTCACCACCCTCCAGGGCATCCTGAAAGGCGAGCATGCTCACATTGATGTGCTACGTGCCAATGACTGTTATGCCATCAACATGATCAACAGTGGTTTCTCGGCAGTCTGCGCAGCAGAGGTCAACCGCCTCATCGAGGATGGCGTCAGCAACCCTTACCGCAAGGGAGTTGCACGTACCATCTTTTCCAAGCGCAACAGCCGTGTCAGTATCACCATCGACGGCCGAAAACTCAAGTGGCGGCGCATGTATATGTGCGACCTCGCCAACGGCAACTACACGGGCAGCATGTTCCTGCCTGCACCTGATGCCGTTATCGACGACGGGTTCATGGATGTTCTCTTCATACGTCCAATGACACTGCCTCTGGTGCCCCTTGCCATCAAATACTACAAGCATGGTACCTATGCCAGCAGCATCATGCGGCATTGGTTCAAGACTATGCGCGCATCACGTGTGGAGATGACTTCGCGCGACCTCATCACGTTGAGTCTTGACGGTGAGATCCTCGCCGGGACCTCGTTCGTCTTCGATGTGTTGCCGAAGGCTCTCGACATTATCTTACCAAAAGAATCAAACATCTAATCAACAATAAAAATGAACGTTACAATCAACAACGAAGGAGAGAAAACCCTTGTGCGGATTGAAGGCCGCATCGACACTACCAATGCCGAGCAATTCCAAGCCGCCCTCGCCCCTCTGATGAAGGAAGAGAAAGCCGTCATCGAAATCGACTGTACCGACATGGTATATACTTCGAGTCAAGGTCTGCGTATCTTCCTCATGCTGCAGAAGGCTGTCAACTTGCATGAAGGCAGCCTTGTGCTCACCAACATGAACCCTCAGGTGAAGGAGGTCTTTGACATCACCGGTTTCTCCAACATCATAAAGATTTGCTGAGATGACGTTGTTGCTTATCTTCATTGCAGTTGTCATCTTCACTTGTGTGCTGCTTAACAACGCATCCAGCAAGGTGGGGGTTCCCGTCTTGTTGGCATTCATTGTGCTGGGCATACTGCTGGGGAACAACGGCATACTTCCCATCCATTTTGAGGACTACGGTTTTGCCGAGAAGATATGTACCGTGGCGCTTATATTCATCATGTTCTATGGTGGTTTTGGTGTTCGTTGGAATGCTGTCAAGGGCATTGCTGTGGAGGCCGGTTTGCTGGCTACTGTAGGCGTCGCCTTCACCGCAGGGCTTACTGGACTCTTATGCCACTTCATTCTTCATTGGGGATGGCTGGAGAGTTTCCTCATGGGTTCTGTGGTGAGTTCTACGGATGCAGCAAGCGTCTTTTCAGTGCTTCGTTCACGCAAGTTGGGACTCCGCAACCACACCGCTCCGCTGCTTGAGATAGAAAGCGGATCCAACGACCCGATGTCATACATGCTCACTGCCGTCATGCTCTCTCTTATGCAAGGTGAGGTCAGTGGAGGGAAGGTGCTGTGGATGATGTTTTCGCAGATAGTTTTCGGCGCCGGTCTGGGACTTCTCATTGCCCAGGCTGCATCATGGCTGGTCAAGCGGATATCCTTTGCGACATCAGGTTTTGACTCGTTGTTTATCTTCGCCGTAGCCCTTATCGCTTATGCCCTTCCATCGGCACTGGGAGGTAACGGCTATCTCAGCGCCTACATCGTGGGCATCGTGCTGGGCAACACCGAGTTCCGAGGACGGCGCGAGATGGTGAGTTTCTTTGATGGCCTTACAGGACTCATGCAGGTTGTCATCTTCTTCTTGTTGGGACTTTTGGCACGTCCGGCAATGATGAACAAGGTCATCCTTCCTGCCTTGGCCATCTTTGCCATCCTGTTCTTTGTTTCTCGTCCGCTCTCCATCCTTACTGTACTCACTCCTTTCCGCAAATATCCTTTCCGTCAGCAGGCACTTATCTCGTTTGTGGGCTTGCGCGGTGCTGCCTCCATTGTATTCGCCATTTCGGCAACCGTTGGCAATACGTTACTTCAGAACGACATCTTCAACATCGTATTCTGTATCGTATTGCTTTCCATTGCTCTGCAGGGCACGCTGATACCTTTTGTTGCCAAGAGCCTCAACATGATTGACGAGACCTCCGATGTCATGACAACATTCTCAGACTTCAGCGACGAGACCGACATGCAGTTCAGTGAGATACAAATTTCTGCGAGCAGTCCGTGGCTCAACCGTCAGGTTAAGGACCTCGGCATCCCCAAGACCATTCTCCTCTGCATGCTCGTGCATCCCGACGGGACGAAGGTGATTCCCAACGGCTATACCGTGCTGCAGGAAGGCGATGTTGTCATCCTCTGCTCCAAGGCCTATCACGGCGAGCACACGTTGCGCATCGTGGAATATGTCGTGCCTTCGTATAACAAGTACATCGGCAAGAGCATCAAGGATTATCCCACCAGTAAGAACCAGATTATTCTTCTTCGTCGCGGCGAGGAGAGCATCATTCCGCACGGAGATACCATCTTGCAGGCGGGCGATAAACTGTATATCAACAAAAGCATGTAATACAAAATGGATACCCAGCAATATGGCCTCGACATGCACTGCACCATGATACTCGACGAGTATCGTGAACTGATGCCTACCTATGAGAAGATGCAAGAGATTGTCCTGGCGCGTCTCCATCGGGCATTGGAGGAGAACAACATCCTTGTCACCGCTGTCGAGGGACGTGTGAAGAGTGAAAAGAGCCTTGCTGGTAAACTTGAACTGAAAGGTGCCAAGTACCACACTATCTCCGACATCACCGATCTGGTCGGCATCCGCGTCATCACCTTCTATACTGACGAAGTTGACAAGATTGCTGCCTTGGCAGAGAATATTTTCGAAGTGGATTGGGAAAACTCGGTTGATAAGCGTAAGATGCACGAACTCAACAGCTTCGGATATATGTCGCTGCATTATATATGTCGCATCCCCGAGAGTGTGTATGCTGACCCTCAGCATCCCGAACTCAACCATCTCCGTTTCGAGTTGCAGATGCGTACTGCGCTACAACATGTCTGGGCGAACATGTACCACGACACTGGATATAAGAGTGGTGTGGAGGTCCCTATTGAACATCTGCGTAACCTCAATCGTCTGGCAGGCATGTTGGAATTGGCTGACGAGCAGTTTAGCCGCATCCGTACCGAAATCAATGACTACCGTCGTCGTGTGCAGTCTCTCGTTGCAGATGGAGACTTCGATGCTGTTCCTCTCAATGGTGATACCTTACGCAGTTACCTTGGTCTTGAACCCTTCCATAAATTAGCCGAACGTATCGCTGCAATCAATCAGGCAGAAATCTACTACGACAATCTCTCTCATTACCTTGAGGTTTTTCAAACCCTTGGCTTCAAAACTCTCGGCGACCTCGAGCGTATGAAGAACGACTGCGCCGACAACGCCTACAAACTTGCCTTGCACCAGATAGGTGGCACCGATCTTGATATCATCGCCCTTTCTGTGGCGGTGCAGAACCTTTGCGTGGCCTTCATTCTGAACAATGGAGGTGGTGTCAAAGGACTTGAGAACTTCTACAACGTTCTCAACGAGAATAAAACCTACAACGCCGCCCGTGCTCAGCGCACCTTTGAACAGGCACGGCATATCAACATTGTCTGACCAATCACTGTCAATTTCAAAAAAGCATACCACTATGGCAAACAAACCAATGAATACCGACCTCCTCGACCGCGCGATCATCTTTGCCGTGCAGGCTCATGCAGGCACTGAGCGACGTGGAAAGGGGTTCCCCTACATCGTTCACCCCATGGAGGCAGTGGAAATCGTTGCCACCATGACTCCCGACCAGGAACTTCTGGCTGCAGCAGCCCTCCACGACACCGTTGAGGATACTGACGTCACGATTTCTGAGTTGCGTGCAGCTTTTGGTGAGCGCGTAGCCGCAATCGTAGATTCCGAGAGTGACAAGAGCATCGATGGACTGGATGAGAAGGGCAGTTGGCGCCAGCGTAAGCAGGCTGCCATTGACCGGCTCAGCAATGCAAGCCATGATTCCAAGATTGTCGCTATGGGTGACAAACTCAGCAATATGCGGGCCATCGCCCGAGACTACGACGAGTTGGGCGATAAACTCTGGGACCGTTTCCACGCTCCTGGCGGACGTGCAGACCACGAGTGGCATTACCGTGGCCTTGCTGCCGCACTTTCCGATCTTGCTGGTACCTATCCTTATGCCGAGTTCACTGGTCTTATTGAGAAGGTTTTCGGTGGTCCAAAAACCGAATAAGTTTGAGGATGGAAAAGTCTCTCCTTTTTAAGGTCATCATTTAGACAACGTCAATTAATAGATATCCATAACATTCATTATTATGTTTGATTTAGCAATCATCGGTGGCGGTCCTGGCGGATACGTTGCCGCAGAGCGGGCAGGAGCAGCCGGACTTTCCGTCGTCCTGTTCGAGAAGAAAGAGATGGGTGGTGTATGCCTCAACGAAGGTTGCATCCCCACCAAGACGCTCCTCTACAGCGCCAAGGTTTACAATTATGCCCAGCATGGCGAGAAGTACGGCGTCAGCGTCGATGCTGCCACATTCGATTATGGCAAGATCGTCGATCGCAAGAATAAGGTCGTCAAGAAACTTGTCGGAGGCATCAAGGCTGCCATGAAGGCCGGCAAGATACAGGTCGTCAAGGCGGAAGCCGTCATCAAGGGACGCAGCGCCGAGGGTATAACCATCGTGGCAGACGGCGAGGATTTCATTGCCCGCAACCTCCTCATCTGCACAGGCAGCGAGGCAGCCGTGCCCCCTATCCCTGGATTGAAAGAGGCTGGCGACATCATCGTCACCAACCGCGAGATTCTTGCTATGCGCGAGCGTCCTGAGGAACTTGTGGTTATCGGTGGCGGTGTCATCGGTATGGAGTTTGCATCGTTCTTCAACACTCTCGGCACGAAGGTCACTATTGTGGAGATGCTGCCCGAGATACTTGGAGGTCTCGATGGTGAAATCAGTGCCATGCTGCGTACCATCTATGCCAAGAAGGGCATTGCCTTTAACCTCCGTTGCAAGGTTGTGGGCATAGAGGTTTGTCCCGAAACGGGTAAGGGTGTCGTCGTGTATGAAGATCCTGAAGGCAACACACAGCGTGTCGCTGGCGACAAGATACTGCTCAGCGTCGGACGACGTGCAAATCTGAGTGGTTGTGGTTTTGAAAACCTCGGGCTGGAGATGACGCTCAACAAAGGCGGCCGTCCTGTAGGTATCAAGGTTGACGAACACATGCGGACCAACATCCCCGGTGTTTATGCTGCAGGCGATGTCACGGGCTTTTCACTGCTGGCTCACACCGCCAGCCGTGAGGGCGAGGTGGCAGTGAACAATATTCTCGGTCGTCGTGATACCATGCGCTACGATGCCATTCCTGGTGTCGTCTACACCAATCCTGAAGTGGCAGGTGTGGGTCTCACCGAGGAACAGGCACGCGCGAAAGGCGTTGATTTCGAAGTCCTCAAACTCCCCATGGCATTCTCGGGCCGTTTCGTGGCAGAGAACGAGGGTGGAGAAGGTATCTGCAAGATTCTCGTCGGCAAAAAGTACCACGAGGTACTCGGTGTACACATGCTTGGCAATCCTTGCAGCGAGATGATACACAGTATGTGCATCGCCATTGAGCAGGAAATGACGGTTGAGCAACTGCGCGAAGTCGTCTTCCCCCACCCGACAGTGAGCGAGATTGTAAAGGAAACGCTGTTTACAATATAATCCACACCTTCTCGAGCATCAAGCCCCTGTCCTTTTTCCCTGAATCATGACGCAGTCTTCCATACTCGCGACTGGCATTGCCTTGAGCCCATATAACTTCGATACGCAATCCGTATCGATTGAAGGAGTCGTCAATGCCCGTGAACTTGGAGGATACATCCTTCCTGATGGATCCCGCATCCGTCATGGCCTTCTCCTTCGTGGAGGAAGTCTTGCCCAAGTGAGTGAGAGTGAATGCGTCCGTATTGCCGATACCTATAAGTTGGCGTATGTCTTTGATTTCCGTACGGAAGAAGAGGTTCAGCGTGCTCCCGACAAGACGATTCCAAACTGCACCAATGTGTGGCTTCCCACCATTGATCCGGAAACAGAAAAACTGGGCACCTCAACACTTCCCAAGGATGCATACAGCAATCTGATTCCTTATTTACTGAAGTATGCCTCAGTGCCCAAAGTGCAGGATGTTGCCCGCAGGATATATACCGACATGGTCATCAACGAGTACACCCAACTTCAATATGCAGCCTTTCTGCAGATGATTGCGGGCTTGGATGAGGGCGCTGTCTACTGGCATTGTAGTCAAGGTAAGGATCGAACGGGATTGGGAGCTGCCTTCCTGCTTGCTGCGTTGGGTGCTGACCGCGATCTCATCCTGAGCGATTTCGAAATCTCCAACGAGTACTATCGTGAAGAGGTGGACAGTTTGAAATCATACTTGTCAGAGCAGGGATATGGAGCTGCTGAGCAGGCCGTCGTGCAGACGTTCATCGGTGTCAATACCGACTATTTCATTGATGCTCTTGACCTTATTGACAAGGAATATGGCTCGATGAACGATTTCGTCTGCAACGTGCTGATGCTCTCTGATGATGATAGAGAACGCTTGCGTCAACGGCTGCTGGAACCTGCCATTGACTAATGAAAAAAAAGAATAGAAAACTGATATAATTCAATAAAAGATGCCAAAATCACTTTTCATTGATCCTAAAGAGATCCGTAAGGCCGGTGAGATCAAACTTCCGACCATCCCCGTGATGCAGTATGCCAAGAGCATTGACGAGGAAATGAAGGAGGGCAACTTCACCCGTGAAGACTTGCTCCATATCTATCGCGACATGTTTACCATCCGCGAGTTTGAAACCATGCTGAATCTGGTGAAGACCACTGGCGGCTATAATGGCGTTGCTTATAACAACCCGGGTCCTGCCCACCTCAGTGCCGGACAGGAGGCTGCAGCCGTCGGTATGGCCTACAACCTCACCACCGATGACTACATCTTCGGCTCTCACCGCAGCCATGGTGAAATTCTTGCCAAAGGTCTGCGCAGCATCGAGATTCTCTCCGACGAAGAACTCACCAAGGTTATGGAAGAGTTCTGGGGTGGCGCTACGCTGAATGTTGCCCGCAAGGGTTTCAAGGGTGGCAGTACCAAGGACTTGGGTATCTGTTTCCTCCTCTATGGTGCCATCGCCGAGATTTTCGCCCGTGAGACGGGTTTCAACAAGGGCCTGGGAGGTTCCATGCATACTTTCTTCATTCCCTTCGGTATCTTCCCCAACAATGCCATCGTAGGTGGTTCGGGAAGCATCTCTGTTGGTGCAGCACTCTACAAGCGTGTCAACCGTAAGCCGGGCATCGTTGTCTGCAACATCGGTGATGGCGCGCTTGCCCGCGGTCCTGTTATGGAGGGCATGACCTTTGCCAGCATGGACCAGTTCCGCACCCTTTGGGAAGGAGACATGAAGGGTGGCCTGCCCATCCTCTTCAATGTCATGGACAATCAGTATGCCATGGGCGGACAGACACGTGGAGAGACCATGGGTTACGACTTTGCTGCCCGTCTCGGTGCTGGCTTCCGTCCCGATGCCATGCAGGCAGAACGTGTTGACGGTTATGATCCTCTTGCCGTCATTGATGCATTCCGTCGCAAGAAGGCCGCTCTTGAGAAGAAGGAAGGACCTTGTCTGCTTGATGTCGTCACTTATCGTTACAGCGGCCATTCGCCTTCCGACCAGGGCAGTTATCGCACCAAGGAAGAACTGGAGGCCTGGCAGGCTGAAGACTGCATCATTGCCTATGGCGAGAAACTGAAGGCAGCAGGTGTGGCTACCCAGGAGGAACTGGATGCCATCCAGCAGCAGATGAAGGATGTGATGTTCGAGATGTACAAACTTGCCATCGACGACACACTCTCACCCCGCATGGACCTCGTCAAGTATGACGAATTGCTTGGCGACATGATGTTCTCCAACCAGAGTGTCGACAGCCTCTCCGATGCCACTCCTGAGGTCAATCATCCTATGGAAGAAAATCCCCGCGTGAAACAGATTGCCGGCAAGGAACGCTTCTACAAGGATGCTGAGGGAAAGGCCGTCAGCAAGATGAAGTCGTTCAACATCCGCGATGGTATCTTCGAGGCTATCGTGGACCGCTTCTACAAGGATGCCAGCCTCATCGCCTATGGTGAGGAGAACCGTGAGTGGGGTGGTGCTTTTGCCGTCTATCGTGGACTCACCGAGGCCCTGCCGCCTCACCGTCTCTTCAACAGTCCTATCGCTGAGGCTGCCATCATCGGCACTGCCATCGGCTATGCCATGTGTGGAGGACGTGTCATCCCCGAAATCATGTACTGCGACTTCCTCGGTTGCTGTGGTGACGAGATTTTCAACCAGTTGCCCAAGTGGCAGGCCATGAGCGGCAACATCCTCAAGATGCCCGTCGTAGTTCGTGTCAGTGTTGGCTCCAAGTATGGTGCTCAGCACAGTCAGGACTGGACTTCCCTCTGCACCCACATCCCGGGTCTGAAGGTTTGCTTCCCAGTCACTCCGTACGATGCCAAGGGTCTTATGAACACTGCTCTTCAAGGTACTGACCCCGTCATCTTCTTCGAGAGTCAGCGCATTTACGACAAGGGCGAAGAATTCCATGCTGGAGGTGTGCCCGAGGGCTATTACGAGATTCCTTTCGGCGAGCCTGATGTAAAACGTGAAGGCAAGGATGTCACCTTCCTCACCATTGGCGCTACCCTCTACCGTGCGTTGCAGGCCGCTGATGAACTGAAGGAAAAGTATGGTATGGAGGCTGAAGTCATCGATGCCCGCACCATGGTGCCCTTCGACTACACGAAGGTCATTGAGAGTGTCAAGAAGACCGGTCGTATCATCATTGCAGGCGATGCCACTGCCCGTGGCTCGTTCCTCAACGATCTGGCAGCCAACATCGCCGACCTCTGCTTCGACTATCTCGACGCAGCCCCCGTCGTGCTCGGCAGCCGCAACTGGATTACTCCTTGCCATGAGTTGGAGGAAGCCTTCTTCCCGCAGCCGTCGTGGTTCCTCGATGCCATCAACGAGAAGATGGTCCTCCTGAAGGACTATGTTCCCACCACGAATATGACATCTGCTCAGCAGATTCTGCGCGCCAAGAAGGGCGTCTGACGCACTTCTCTTTCCCTGCAAGCGGGATGCGCCATCCTGTCGTCCCGCTGTCCATCACCCTGCTGCACCCGGTCCTCGAAAGACCCCGTGCAGCAGCGGTGTTTTTGTCAAGGCTGTCCAACTGTCTTCAGAGAGTTCGTGGTTGGAGAGAAATAGGGGAGCACACTCCGGAAAAAGCAATGAATCTCAAAATGCAATGAACAAGGAATGTGCGCCTTTGTTCATTGCATTCGCGTGAATGTTCATCGGAAATGGGTAAGAATTGACTTTTTGTCGAAAGCCTTTACTCATCATTGGAAAACAAAGGCAAAAACTGATAGAAAATCGGTTGGAATCCGAAAAACAGGCTTGAAAACGGAATTTCGAAAGTTTTGGTTTTGAAAACCGTCGCTTTGAGATATAAAATGAAAGTTTTGGTTTTTCCGTATTTGAGTTCAAAAAAAGAAAATAGAAGGACTTTTTCTTCGCTATCTTTGACATTTCGAGGAATCGGAAAGGCATTGTGAGGATTTGGAAAGGCATTTCGAGGATTCAATGAGGCATTCTGCACTCCGACCCCATCTTCAGGTCCTCCAGATGAACGGTATCGGTGAACTTCCTCACTACGGAATCACGTCTTTTTCTCTACGGTATTCAAGGCCAAGAAACGGTGTGTGCGGGAGAAAACAAATGTGGAGAAAGATTTCTTCGGTGAATGTTTGTTTTTGGCCGAGAATGGTTGTATTTTTGTAGTCAGTTTTTTAGACATGGATATTATGAAAACTATTTTCGACGTCAATGCTCACATGCATACTCCCTACTCGTTCAGTGCCTTCACCGACGTATGTCAGGCACTCGACATGGCTGCATCAGAGGGTGTGAAGGTGGTGGGCATCAACGACTTCTACAGCATGGACGGTTACCGTGAGTGGAACGACGAGTGTATCAAACGTAACCTTTTCCCGCTCTTCAACATCGAGTTCATCTCTCTCTGGCAGGATGCTCAGCGTGAAGGTCTGCGCATCAATGACCCCAATAACCCTGGCCGTACCTATCTGAGCGGCAAGGGTCTCGCTTTCCCCGTGACGCTGAGCGGACGTGAGGCAGAGCAACTGGCTGCCGTAAAGGCTGAAAGCAATCTGCAGGTGGCTCGTATGTGCGAGAAACTGAACGCATTGCTGGATGCCCATAAGGCTGGATTCCGTCTGGACTTCGATGAACTGGTCCGGACGCTTACTCGTGGCAGTCTTCGCGAACGTCATCTGGCAAAGGCTCTGCGTCTGGCTGTGGAGGCAAAGTTCTGTGGCGATTCGGCCCTTATGGCACAGTTCCTCGAGGATCTCTGCGGCAAGCCGTTGAAGAGCGATCCTGCCAATGCGGCTGCCCTCGAAAACGAACTGCGTGGCAATCTGCTGAAGGCTGGAGGGGCTGCATTTGTTCCCGAAGATCCCAAGGCTTTCCTGCCTATGGAGACTGTTTGCCATATCATCGAGGCTGCAGGTGGCATTCCCACCTATCCTTTCCTCGCTGATGATGCCAAGGGTTGCTTCACCGACTTTGAGGGCGACTTGATGCGTGCTGCCGATACCTTGAAACGTCTGGGCATCCACTCTGTCGAGTTTATCACCACCCGCAATACTACCGCAGTGTTGGAGCAGTATGCAGGCTGGCTCGAAGACGAAGGTTTCGTGGTAACCTTTGGTTCTGAGCACAATACTCCCGCATTGGAACCTATCCGACTGCGGACTCGCGATCATGCCGAAGGGCTCTCGGAACGTCTGCGTGCCATCAACTGGCGTGGTGCTTGTCTTGTGGCTGCTCATCAGGCAGGCAAGAGTACCGCTGAAGAAGGTGAAGAGATTATTTTGAATACGATTGAAAAATAATAATGGTGTGCTTCGTTGCTCACAGTGCTTGTCTAACCTGTGACATACAAGCCATTTTCGTCTTGAAAACATTGAAATTATGAAAGAACTGGAAGCGCTGATTCAGATTTCCCAGAAATATGGGAAGGATTCCCGTTATGTGATTGCCGGAGGTGGCAATACATCGTACAAGACAAGTGACCGACTCTGGGTAAAGGCCAGCGGTCATGCCCTCGCTACCATCACTGAGGAGGGTTTTGCCGTCCTTGACAGGACACAACTCAACCTCATGGGCGAGAAGGTTTACAGCACCGACACTGCGCAGCGTGAGGAACAGGTGAAGAACGACCTCGCTTCGGCTTGTCTCACACGTGACCGTCGTCCCAGTGTGGAAACCTCACTCCACAACTGTATGGACTTTGCTTATGTAGTGCATCTCCACCCGACATTGGTGAACGGCTTGATGTGTGCTGCAGATGCAGCCACTATCTGCCAGGAGCTCTTCCCTGAAGCCCTCTACATTGAATATACCGATCCCGGCTATACTCTTTTCAAGAAGGTATATGACCGCATTGCTGCGTACAAGGCCATGCAGGGCCGTGAGCCGCAGGTTATCTTCCTGCAGAATCATGGCATCTTTGTCGGTGCAGATACGACAGCCGAGATAGAGTCCATCTACGACAAAGTGCTGGCTACGCTTTCTGCCCGCCTTTCTGCTCCTCTTCCCGAAGGGGAGGCTCCCGTGTGTGACTGCATCACCGATACCCTCCCTGCCATCCGCCAGATATTGTCTCGTGGCGGTAGGGGACTGAAAACGCTGCATGTCACCAACAACGCCCTCATCAGCCAATTCGCTGACAGTGCTGAGGCTTTTGCCAAGGTGGCATCTCCCTTCACTCCCGATATCATCGTCTACTGCAAGTCGCAGTTCATCTATATCGCTCCCGAGAATCCTGAGGATCTGCTCCGGCAGGCTGAAGAGAAGATTGAAGCCTATGTCGCCCAGCGCAGCCATACGCCCAAAGTGCTGCTCATCAAGGGCATTGGCCTCGTGGCAGTGGGCGATCATGCCAAGAATGCTGCCATCATCACCGACGTTTTCCTTGATGCCTTGAAGGTGGCCTGGTATGCACAGTCGTTTGGTGGAGAACATGGCATGGAGCCTGCTTGGATTCGTTTCATCGACAACTGGGAGGTTGAGAATTATCGCCGCAAGGTGGCAAATGCAGGCAGACAGGGACGTATGGAAGGCAAGACGGTGATTGTCACAGGTGCTGCTCAAGGCTTTGGCGAAGGCATTGCCCGTCAACTTGTGAAGGAAGGGGCGAACATTGTGGTTGCTGACCTCAACGAGGAGGTGGGTACCCGTACAGCCGCTTCGTTCAACGAGGAGGCAGGCACCAACCATGCCATCTTCGTGAAGACGAATGTCAGCGACATGGAGAGCCTGAACAATCTTATCCGCACTACGCTGCTCGAGTTTGGAGCCTTGGATACATTTGTCAGCAATGCCGGTGTACTCCGTGCAGGAGGTCTGGATGCCATGACACCCGAGAATTTCGAATTTGTCACCCGTATCAACTACATGGCCTATTTCTACTGTGCTAAGGTGGCAAGCCACATCATGAAGATTGAGACACAATACGACCCGGAATACTTTGCCGATATCATTCAAGTGAATTCAAAGAGTGGTCTGCGTGGATCGAAGGCCAACTTTGCCTATGCTGGTGGCAAGTTCGGAGGCATAGGCCTCACCCAGTCGTTTGCCCTTGAATTGGCGCCTTTCCGTGTGAAGGTCAACAGCATCTGTCCGGGCAACTTCTACGATGGCCCGCTCTGGAGTGATCCTGTAAATGGACTCTTCGTACAGTATCTTGCTGCCGGCAAGGTGCCTGGCGCAACTACCGTTGAGGAGGTCAAGGAGTTCTATCTCAACCAAGTACCCATGCGCAAGGGATGCAATCCGGTAGATGTCACTAAGGCCATCCTTTATGCCATTGAGCAGACCAACGAAACCGGTCAGGCAATTCCTGTCACAGGCGGACAGGTGATGTTGTCTTAATACTTGGAATAAGAAGGAACAATTTATTAACACATACCGACATGACGACCCAACCCCAACCTTCCCGCATCGTTTTTTTGGACTGGATGCGCTTTCTGGCCTGCTTCTTGGTCATACTCACGCACAGCGTTGAGCCCTTCTACCTTGGAGGTGAGGGAACGCTCGTGCAGACTCAGAGCGATGCTTTGTGGTCTACGGGTATCGATTCCGCTTTGCGCATCTGCATCGGACTGTTTGTCATGGCATCCAGTTATCTCCTGGTTCCCTTGAAGTACGATGTCCGGACCTTCTTCCGCAAGCGTTTCGTGCGGGTACTCATTCCATTTGTCATTTGGTCGCTGCTCTATGCATGCTTCTTCCCGTATGGCAAGGAGGGAACCGACGTTGTGGCTTCTTTGCGCCAGTTGATCTTCAATCTGGATATGAATGCAGGGCATCTTTGGTTCGTGTATATGCTGTTGGGTGTCTACTTCGTCATGCCCATTCTCTCGCCTTGGCTCGAACGGGCCAGCAAGCGCGAGGAACAGGTGGTACTCCTCCTGTGGGCATTCACGACGTTTGTTCCTTTCCTGCGTCAGGCTGCATCGGCACTTACAGGCTCGTCCGAATTGTGGGGAGAGGCGAACTGGAACGAGTTCGGTACGCTCTACTATGTCAGCGGTTTCTTGGGCTATGTGGTATTGGGCCATTATTTCAAAACGTATGTCGGCGAACTTACCTGGAAGAAAACGCTTTCCCTCGCGCTGCCACTTTGGCTCGTGGGCTATGCCATCTCCTTCAGTTGGTTCTGGTCTCGCATACCCACGACCTATCCCGTTGAGGGTCCCATTGATTTGGCGGTAGAGTGGGAGCAGAGTTGGCGCTTCTGTTCCATTGGAGTCGTCATGCAGTGTGTGGCAGTATTTCTTCTTCTGCGTCGTATCACGGCATCGGGACGCTTTTATCGCTGCATTGTGCTGCCCATTTCAAAGGCCAGTTACGGCATGTACCTTATGCACATGTTCTTCCTGTTAGCGGTATTCCCTTGGTACAATGCCCTTTGCACCCCGCTTCACATGGTAGCCTGTGCCCTCACGACCTATGTGTTCTCAGCCATCACAGCCATTCTGCTGCAGCGCATTCCCAAGGTAGGAAAATACCTCGTCGGTTAGAATCATTCATCCATGTCATCACGAATCCTCTGTCTGTTGGCTTTTGCCTCTCTCTCTTTCCTGCGGCTTTCTGCTGGAGAGGGCGATCTGCTGCCGCATGTGCGCACCGAAATGCGTATGGATTGGCAGAACGACTTCGGCCATCCGGGTGAAGGAGGGGTGAGTGACAATGGTTTTCGTGTCAACAACATCTATTTGATAGTGGATGGCCGCATCGATGAACATTTCACATACAAATACCGGCAACGTCTCAACCGTTACAATCTCACATCGGCTGTCATGGAGTCGGTGGACTGGGCACAACTGATATGGAGCCCTGATGAGCATTGGAGTTTTGCTGCCGGCAAGCAGGTGATGGAGGTGGGCAGCATGGAGTACGATGCCAATCCCATTGATGTGTTCCGCTATTCTGAATGGATACAGCACGCCCGTCCTTATCAGTTGGGCATCTCCGCTCAATACAACCTTGAGCAAGGTGACAACCTCACCTTCCAGATATCCCAAAGCCTCTGCGATCCAACCTTCTTTACCTATTATTCATACAACTTCAGTTGGCGACGTAATGTCAGTGGCATCTGGCGTCCGTACTACTCCGTCAACCTCCATCAATATGCACAGCATGGATATATGGCTATGGCAGCCTTAGGCAACCGTTTTCACTTTGGCGACCATTGGTTCTGCATCGACTGGGTTCAACGCTGTACTGATGACAACCTTCGTCAGCCTGGCAATCTATGGCAGGATTTCTCGCTTATCGGCTGTGCCGATTGGCAGATGAACGATTATGTGAAACTTACCATAGAGGCATCTTATGACCATAATGCTGATGACAAGGCTGATATCCTCTGCCGCGAAGGCACACGCTTGGGCGTTGTGGGTGGAGGGTTACTCTGGACTCCCTTTGGTACCCCTTTGTGTCGTCTGCATTTCACGGGAAGCCATACATTTGGCCAGAACCCATTGGGCACACTCTGCCCTGGAGCCTGGCAACTGAATGTCGGCCTTACATGGCGATTTGACATCATCAAGGGAGAGATGAAATAAGGATTATTGATAGAAAGCGAACTACAAACAATATAAGCAATGAAAACAAAAGCAGTCCGTCTTTACGGAAAAGATGATCTTCGGCTCGAAGAATTTGAACTCCCCGCTATCGGTGAGGATGAGATCCTTGCCAAAGTTGTATGCGACAGTATCTGCATGTCATCCTATAAGGCTTCTCATCAGGCCGACACCCACAAGCGCGTGCCCCGTGATATTGCCGAGCATCCTACCATCATTGGTCATGAGTTTGCCGGTGAGGTTGTCGAGGTAGGTGCACGTTGGCAAGACGAATGGAAGGCTGGCGACAAGTTCTCCATTCAGCCTGCCCTCAACTATGTTGATGGCCCGGTGGGGGTGCTGAGCGCTCCCGGCTACAGTTACCGTTTCATCGGGGGTGATGCCACCTATATTGTCATCCCTGCCGAGGTGATGAAACAAGGTTGTCTGCTCCACTTTGATGGTGAGGGCTTCTTCCCTGCATCGCTCTCCGAGCCTATGTCGTGCGTTATCGGTGCCATGCATGCCAACTACCACCTCACTCCCGGTTCCTATGTTCACAGCATGGAAATCAAGGACGGAGGCCGCATGGCTCTGCTTGCCAGTGTAGGTCCTATGGGTCTGGCTGCCATCAACTATGTCCTTCATCGTGCTGACCGTCGTCCCTCACTCCTGGTAGTTACCGACATCAATCAGGAGCGTCTCGACCGTGCCGCCTCTCTCTATACCGTTGAGGAGGCTGCCTCGCGTGGCATCCGGTTGCTTTATGTCAATACGGGCACTCTGGCAGACCCGGTGGCTGAACTCAAGGCTTTGGCTGGCGGTGAGGGCTACGACGATGTGTTCTGCTTCGCTCCAGTTGCTCCCGTCGTTGAGCAGGCCGACGATATCCTCGCCTTCGATGGCTGCCTCAATTTCTTTGCAGGTCCCAGTCATGCACCCTTCAAGGCTCCGTTCAACTTCTACAATGTGCATTATGCCTATACCCATGTGGTAGGTACCAGTGGAGGCAATACCGATGATATGAAGGAAGCCCTCGCCATGATGGCTGAAGGTCTTGATCCTGCAGGCCTTGTTACCCATGTGGGTGGTCTCGCCGAAGTCATCGATACTACGCTCAATCTGCCGTCCATTCCTGGCGGCAAGAAACTCATCTACACCCATATCGATATGCCGCTTACGGCCATTGCAGACTTCCGCGCCAAGGGAACACCCGTCTATTCCACGCTGGCCGACATCTGTGACCGTCATAATGGTTTGTGGAGCACCGAGGCCGAGGAGTACCTTCTGGCAAATGCGGGAAATTTGCGTTGAATCCGTTCAAAGTAAATAGTTTACAAGAGATACAATGAAGAATATCCATCCACTTCTTCCAGCACTGCTTTGCGCATTGCTTGTTGTTTCCTGTGGGGAGAAAAAGAAGACGGTTCCTGTTGAGGAGGTGGCCGTGACCGAACAGGAAGATACCCAGTACCAACCTACCTTGGCTATCGGCAGTGAGGCGCCAGACTTCCAGGTCAGTGATACACTTGGACTTCCAGTCCGTCTTATCGACTATCGAGGCAAGTACGCTGTGTTGGAGTTCTGGGCGAGCTGGTGTGGAGACTGCCGTCGCGAGACGCCCAATGTCCAGGCTCTCTGGCGTGACTACCATCCCAAGGGAGTGGAGTTTGTGGGCATCTCCTTCGACCATGATGCTGATGCCTGGCGTCAGTATCTTTCGCAGAATCCTTTCCCCTATGCGCAGGGAAGCAATCTTATCAAGTGGAAGGAAAATCCCATCAACGAGATCTATGGTCTGCATTGGATTCCCACCTTCTTCCTCATTGATCCTGAAGGTAAGGTCGTAGCCATATCGCTCACGGCCAACGATCTTGTGCCTTCCCTCGATGCTGTTGTGAAAGAATAAATCAGTATGGATAGGCTTGGACAACCACAGGTATACGCCCGCCTGGACGAACTCGGCATCGAGTATACCTATACCGAACATCCTGCCACTCCCACCATTGAGGATGGCCGGCCCTATTGGGGAAATCTACCTGGCACTCACTGCAAGAACCTTTTCTTCCGCAACCATAAGGGCAATCGTCATTATCTGGTTGTTTTTCAGTGCGATCATACCATGGGCATTCATGACCTTGAGCATCTCCTTCGCCAAGGGAAACTCAGTCTTGCCTCCGAGTGGCGTATGGAGAAATATCTTGGCCTCAAGCCTGGCAGTGTCAGTCCTTTCGGCCTTGTCAATGACGTGGACCATCATGTCTATGTTTTCCTTGACGAGAATCTCCGCAACTACACCCATCTTTCGTTCCATCCCAACGACAATCGGGTGTCACTCAACATCCGCACCGAGGATTTCATCCGTTATATGGATGCATCCGGCAATGACTATGAGTGGATAAAACTCTACGAGTGAGGCATTATAATAAAGGAGGGGAAATGCATCCATTTCCCCTCCTTTATTGTGCTGTTTTTTTCTTTATTTCTTGAACACCAGTCCGACGAACTCGTTGAGGCTGCGACGCCAGGTCAGCCATTCGTGGGCTGTTCCATCAGAGATGTAGCGCGTGTACTGGATGCCTGCATCACCGAGCATCTTGTCAAGGGCCATGCCTCCGAGATTTTCTTCAGTGCCGTTAGACATGAACAGCAGGTGCATCTGGCTGTTGAAAGAATCTGCATCTGCAAATACCCCGTCGTAGAGTTGCTTGATGTCATCGCCTGGCCGTACGAAGATGGCCCCACTGAAGGCTCCCATCCAGGCAAAGGTATCCATGTGACGCAGCACCGTGTTGAAGGTCTGATGACCTCCCCATGAAAGACCTGCCATGGCACGATTCTCTCGATCCGTGAGCGTTCGGAAGGTGTTGTCTGTGAAGGGGATAATATCGGTGAGGAGGATTTCTGTGAACAGCGCACCGAACTGTTCGAACGATTCACCCGGCTTGGCACCGAATCCATATCCGCAGTTTCCATAGTCCATCACCACAATCATCGGTATAGCCTTGCCCGCAGCGATGGCATTGTCCATAATGTTGGCCATGAATCCTTGTTGATGCCATCCACGCTCGTCCTCGCCCATGCCATGCTGCAGGTAGAGAACAGGGTAGCGTTCGCTGCCTTGATCGTAGCCAGCCGGCGTATACACAAAACAGCGACGTTCGGCTTTTTCCACCTTTGACCAATAGTGACATTCGCGCACCTGTCCATGTTGTACATTGGGATTGAAACTATAATAGGCTGCCACCTCGGGAGCCTCGGGAATCTCAATGCCTCCTGCCATGCGGCAGCAACCGAAGAACGCATCCGTGCCAGGGTCGATGACACTAACGCCATCAACCAATAAGAAATAATAATGGAAGCCGACGACGATGGGGTCTGTGGTCACTGTCCAGAGGCCTTTCTCATCCTTCGTCATCGGGTATTTCTTGCCGCAGATATCTGCCTGCACCAAGGTTGCTTCGGGTGCCATGAGGGCGAACGATACGCTGTTGTCAGCATTCACACGTGGATATTCCGACAACGGAACATTGTAACTGATGGGAGTAGGTACAAACCCATCAACGGGATCCCACGAGTTTGAGGCAGACTTTGTGTCGGTGGTGCTGCCGGCACAGGCCAGCAAGGTTGTCGCTGCAAGGAGCGATACAAAGAGGTTCTGAATTGTTTTCATGACGTTTCAAATAGAATTCTACCATGCAAAAATAGCAACAGCCAGTCAGCAAAGCAAATTTTTCGGAGTTTTTTTGGATTTGAGTAGGAGAAGATTGCCGATGATTGCGTATCTTTGCTGACGGAATTATCAAATCAACCGTAGTAATGGCAACCTCCTTACCCTCCTCCTCTCGTCTGGCTTCTCTGGACGTTCTGCGTGGCATGGACATGTTCCTGCTCACTGTTGTTGGACCTCTCACTTGGGCATTTGCCGGCACCGGCGACTATTCATGGCTGCAACCTGTATTGACGCAGTTCGAGCATGTCAATTGGGAAGGCTTCCGTCTGTGGGATATCATCATGCCGCTCTTCATGTTTATGTCAGGTGTTACCATTCCCTTTGCCTTCTCGCGCGCAAGGGTGGCCAACATGTCTCGCGGAGACATCGTTCGTCGTATTGTGCGCAGAGTACTGTTGCTGTGGATTCTCGGCATGGTGGCGCAAGGTGATCTGTTGTCCTTTGATCCCTCAAGATGGCGTTGGTATTCCAATACATTGCAGACCATTGCCGTAGGTTGGCTTTTCTCTACGATTCTATTTCTGTGTACCCGTACACGAACACGCATCGTCGTGGCTGTCCTGCTGCTTGCTGTCTGGTGGGCGTTGATGGCTTTTGTAGGAGCCGATGGTACGGCAGTTGGTTTGGGCGCTTGTGGACATGGCGATTGGACGGCTCATGGCAACCTCTGCGAATATATCGACCGTGTCGTGCTGGGTTCGCATCGCGATGCGGCTTCGCTGGCTGATGATGGTACGGTAGTCTTTGCTGCTGGATACACCTATACCTGGCTGCTCAGCAGTCTGAACTTCATTGTTACCGTGCTGATGGGTGTGCTTGCAGGCGAACTGCTTCGCAGCAAGCAGACTGGTGCCCGCAAGACGTTGTTCCTCCTCGCAGGAGGTGCCGCAATGGTAGCAGCAGGATGGCTTCTCAATGGCGTTCAACCTGTCATCAAGCATATCTGGAGCAGTTCGTTCACTCTTGTGGCAGCAGGCTACAGTTGGCTCGCCCTGGGCGTCGTCTATTGGCTCGTTGATGTGCGTGGCCATCGCAAAGCCTTCTCGTGGTTGGAGGTTTGGGGCACGAACGCTATTGTTGCCTATATGTTTGCCGAGTTCCCGCGCCTCTTCTCATCCATTCCAAAGACTCTCCTCGGGGGGCTCAACCATCTGATGCCCGACGAGTGGTACTCCCTCATCATCACTGTCTGCTGTGTAGCCATCCCGGTAGTCATCCTCGTCATCCTTTACCGCAGGAAAATCTTTGTACGCTTGTAAACAAAACGTCCCTTCCCACATCTCTTCATTCTTCTCCCACTTTTGTTCATTGATAAGTTTTTTAGATAAAAAAGATATGAAAAGAACAATCTTGTTGGCTCTATGCCTGTTAGCATTGACATCAGCCGTTGATGCAAAGAAGAACGACATCACTATCGGTACTATCGTGTACAACCTCGATGATATCGATGCTCGTTTCCGTGAACTGCACGATGCTGGATTCACCTCGTGCGAAATCAACTATAGTGTATCCAAGTGTACTCCCGACCTGGCGGCCAAGATACGCAAGGCATCAAAGAAGTACAACATCCGTGTTACTACCGTCGTCGGTGTGCCGGGACATAGTGAGTGGAATTTCATGGGTGGCCCTTCCACCATTGGTCTGGTTCCGGCCAACGACCGCGAGCAGAAGATTGACGTCTACCATGCCATGATAGACTTCTGCGTGCAGGCTGGCGTCCCTGCCATGCACTCGCACTTCGGCTTCATCCCCATCGATCCTAAGAGCCAACAATATCAGGAGTTCGTGGCTGTAATGCGCGATTTGGGCGAGTATGCCCGTGAGCGCAACATCCTCATCTACTTCGAGACAGGTCAGGAAACTCCTGTCACCCTCATCCGCGCTATCAAGGACATTGGCACGGGCAATTTGTTCATCAATTGCGACCTGGCCAACTTGCTGATGTACGGTAATGCCAACTCGCTGGACGCTGTCAAGCAGTTCGGACCCCTTGTCAAGGAGTTCCATGCCAAAGACGGACGTTATCCGAGTTTCGATGATCCCTACAGTCTGGGCGAAGAGGTTCCCATTCCTACGGGTGATGTGGATTTCCCCGGTGTCATTGCTGAACTCAAGCGTGTGGGTTTCAAGGGAGCCATCACCATTGAGTGTGAACTCTCCGACTCGCAACTCGACTATCTGGTTGCTACCCGCAAGTATCTCCAGAAACTCATTGACAAGAAGAAGTAATCCTTCCTACTGATACGGCAAGGGGCGCAAGACTGATGTCTGCGCCCCTTTTCTATATAGGTGGAGTTTAATTCCCTTTTGCCTTGAATCAGAACGATGCAGGGTATCCCATCAACTGATAGGCAAGGGCGTATGCCATGCGGCGATGTCCCTCGGTGTTGGGATGCAGCAAGTCGGTCTCGGCATTGCGGAAGTAGAGGTTCTGTCCGGGTTCCAGCGGGTAGAGGCCGCAGATGGCATTCAGGTCGATGACGGGCATTGCCCAGATACTGCCTGCCTGACGGATAGCCTCCACATACTCGTCGATGTACTGGCCCACGCCGTTGGCCCATGTCTCGTCGGGCTGGATGTTGCCTTGTCCGAAGGTGGCGTATGCACGATGGATGGGGGTGAGCAGGATGATCTGCTTGGTGGGGAAGTGGTGCTTGAGATAGCCCAGTGCCTCGTTGGTGCGTCCACAGAAGGTACTGCCGTCGGTGATGAGTTCGCGGTGTTTGCGAACCACCTTGGTGGGGCCACCGATGGTGGTCACTTCGCCTTTCTCGGTGAAGAATTCACCTACCGGAACGGAGGCGTTGTAGTCGTTGGTGCCGATGAATACGACGATAGCATCGAAGTCCTGTCCGTGTTCAGCCTCCAGTTTCTGAGCCTGACCGATGATCTGGTTCATCTGATGGCCGTTGATGCCATAAACCAGCGGCTCAATGCCCAGAATGTCCTTGAGGAAGTTCCAGAAAACGTTCTGGTAATTCAGTTGGTTGGCGTCAGTGATGGAGTCGCCAAGATAAGCCACCTTCTTGCCGTTCCATTGGCTGGCGATTTCGGGTTGAGGAGTAGTCTCTTTTTTGGACTTTGCATTTGCCTCGGGTGTAGTGGGGAACAGGAGGACTGTGATGAGCAGCAGCGCTGCAAGTGTGCGGTGATTTTTCATTTTTTGAAGTATTTATGAGTGAATATTTAATAATATCAAATGCGTGGGATATGTCGTGTTTATCAGCCATTTCTCGGGATGCGTGCCAGCAGGTTGCAGCGTTTCAGTTCAGCCCGTCGTGAACGCCAATCCGGGCAGACGCGTTCAACGCAGGCCCAGAATCGTGGCGAATGGTTCATCTGACGGCGATGGCAGAGTTCGTGTATAACCACATAGTCGATCAGCCTGTCGTCCAGCATTACCAACACGGCATTGAAATTCAGGTTTCCTTTGGCCGAGCAACTTCCCCAACGGGTGTGCTGGAAACGAATGGTGATATGTCCCACATTCACCCCGACCAAAGGCGCGTAGTAGGCTACGCGCTGCGGTATCACGGTGCGTGCTTTCTGCAGCATCTGCTTCATCTCTTCGGGTGAGAAGGGCTCCAGAGTCTCTCCCGCAGTCTTGCGGCGCGTCACATGACTCTCTATCCAGTCGGCTTTGCTTTCGGCGAAACGGAGAATGTCGCGGTCGCTCATGTGGAGTGGTGCACGGGCAATCACGCGTCCGTCGGCAGTGACTTGCAATGCCAATGTGCGTCGGTTGGAGCGGATGATTTCTATGGGTTGGTCCATGAAAAACGTCATTCTATCCTTTTCAGGCGGTAAAGTTAGCCTTTATTTTTGACAAACGAGCCGAAAAGCGGGTATATTTGTTATGTGATTATTCTCAAGAATACCCTTATGAGTTGGATATTTATCCGCAATTGGCATAATCAGACTGTTTGAGAACAAAAATATCAAAGAATACGCTTTCGGTATGTACAAAGCAGAGCGCACATTGTTCAAACGAACGGGCCGTCTGTTCATCCCAAATCAGTAGAAATGGACTTCCTTCCCAAAATCATTGCCGAAAAAAGGAAAACGAAGGCAATGGCGGGAAAAATGTTTGGTAGAAAAAGAAAAAAGAACTTCAAAACGGAATTTCCAATGCTTTGGTTTTCATTTTCGTCGCATCCAGTTTACATTTCATAGCATCGGAAATTCCGTTTCAAGGCTCAAAAAAGAAAAGGAATTGCTTTTTCGGATTTTATTGCAGACAATCATTCGGCACAGCCGTCAAGCGTTGTTTCTCGCAGTACTTCACCACACAAGGCCGCGCATCGCGTCCTGAGTTTTTCTATTACTTATTATTTTCGGTGCTGGCGCTGCTTGTGCTCTCTTGTCTGAACGTTGTCTGTGGTATGATAACGTTGAGTTCCTTCCAATCCTATATTACGATAGGAAATATATGGCCTATGTTGCTTGTCGATATGTTGCTTGTCATCGTCCTGGGCATTCCCCTCGTAACGGCTGCCCAACGACGTCTGCACGACACAGACCGCAATGGTGCATGGGTATGGCTGGTCGTGATTCCTGCCATCTTGATGGTGTTGATACCTCTCACAATTGCCATCATCGAATACAATATGCGAGGGGGAGCAGTCTCTATGAGTCCTGTCTTTCAGATCATGATTGCCATCTTCACCCTTTTCTCTCTGTCCTTTCAGATTGCAGTCATCCTGGTCCTCGTCTGGCTCAGTTTGCCTGGTACAGAAGGTCCCAACAGTTATGGTCCCGACCCCACCATGCAGGAATAACAGCCGTCCATCCTTTTTATAACCAAATGAAAGGCTGGCTATGCAGGAGTGGACCTGCACAGCCAGCCTTTGAATGATGAAGTTGCCTTGTGTTTATCCTTCGATTTGTCTGACAATCTCCTCGCAGGTCTTGATTACTTTGCGACGCATGGATTGACCGATGCCGGCTCCGATGATGAGACCAACAACGCAGCCTATTGCCAGCACGATGCCCATCTTGCGGTCAGGGATGCGGATGAAACATTCGGTGATTAGCCACGAGAACCAGAAGATGACCATCACAATCGCCCATTTCAGCCAATCCACATAGGCTTGTTTCAGATTGCGTGCATAGCGTGCAACAGTGAGCAGGTCCTCGCTTTCGTCCAAGGTGTTCATGTGCCGATGCTGGATGGCAGTCATCACGCCGGAGAAGCCTACCATCAACAGTGTGAACGCTACCAGCCACCACGAGAATCCCAAATGGATGAACACTGTTGGAAAGAAGGCGAAAGTGATAATCACGCTAATATATTCATAGATGGCATTCTGGCGTATGATGCCTATCTTGCCGCGCATCGCCTCTCGCAGCAGACGGTCGTTGATGATGTTTTCGTGCTCCAGTTTGTCTTTGAGCAAGGCAATCTGTTCGCGCATTTCGTCAAGAGTACTTTCGTCAAGAGTATGATCTGAGGTAAATGATTCTTGTTCCATAGCGTCAATCTTTTTGTTCGTCCGACATTTTCATTAACTGCTGTTTGATGCGGAAAAGTTTCGTTCCGACGTTCTGCGGGGTGATTCCCACGATGGCTCCTATCTCTTCATAACTCATATTCTCCAGCCACAGCAGCACGATGGCACGGTCTACAAGACCGAGTTTGTTCACCCGGTTGTAGAGAAGGCGTATCTGGAGGCTGTCGGCATCATCGTCGGTGAAGAGGTTGACATTGATGTCGAGGGGCACCTTGTCGCCTTCGCGGCGTTTGCGTCGTTCGCAACTGATACAGGTGTTCAGTGCGACGCGCCAAATCCATGTTTCGGGACGGGCCTCGCCCCGGAATCCATCGAAGCCCTTCCAAAGGTTGATGAGGGTGTCCTGAAACAGGTCGTTCACCTCATCGGGGTCTTTGGAGAACATGTAGCACACCGTGTAGATGGTAGCCTTGTGTTCGCGGACCATAGTGGAGAATTGTCGTTCTTTGTCTTCCATTTGAAGTGTTGAATGCGAAACGTTTTTTGTTCAAACAGCACCCATTGGACGCAGGTTGAGGCTGCAAAATTACAAGAAACGTCGTTTTTTTTTCAGAAATTGGGCAAAAAACACATTTTGAATGCTGTAATTTCAAAAAATGTTGTAACTTTGCAGCGTAAACGAACACTCGATCCGTTAGCTCAGTTGGTTTAGAGCGCTTGCTTGACAGGCAAGAGGTCGGCAGTCCGAATCTGCCACGGATCACTTGACGCCCCCTTTCTTGGGGCGTTTTTTGTTTTGGTATTGTTTTTTTTCCTTACCTTTGTGGCAGAATAGTCAAAGAACCCCCAAAGAAACATGTCCTTGAAACCCCGTCCTCTCTTTTTCCTTGCAGCATTGTGCTGCGTTGCAGACATGCTCGCTCAGACTGATACACTGCGTGTGAGCGACTTCGGTATCCGTCCCGACACGTACGAGAACTGCACAACCGCTTTCCGTCAGGTTCTCGATGCATGTAGGAGCCGACAGGCCCGTGTGCTTTTGCTTGATGAAGGTCGCTATGACTTCTGGCCCGAAGGAGCCGAACGACGCGAAATCTATATCTCCAACACCAGCAGCGAGCAGGAGTGCCCCGTTGCGGAGAAGACGCTCGGACTGCTCATCGAGGAGCAGCATGGGCTGACCATCGACGGACAGGGTGCCACCCTCATGTTTCATGGCAAGCAGACCATGATAGCCATCATTCATTCCTCCGATGTTACTCTCCAGCACCTACATGTGGACTGCGAACGCCCCGGAGGGTCGGAAATGACTGTCATCCACAGCGGTGCCGACGGTACTCTCCTGCGGTTTCATCCTGACTCCCGTTACGACATCGACTCCCGTGGCCGTCTGCACCTCGTTGGCGAGGGCTGGCAGACCAACCGCCCGCACTGCATCGAGTGGAATCCTGCCAATGACCACTTCACCTACTCGTCGGTCTGGAATACCTGTGTGGCAAGTGAGGCCCGCGAGGAGGAGCCTGGCGTAGTACATTTCGCAACTCCTGCCGACTTCCGTGCCCAGGAGGGCGATGTGCTCACTGTGCGCGACATCATCCGCGACCAGGTGGGCATCCTCAACCTCGAGAGCCGCAACACCACCTTCCGCAACCTCTCCATACACTACATGCATGGTTTGGGCATCGTCAGCCAGTTCAGCCGTAATGTCACCATGGATGGTGTGGACTGTATGCCGCGTGAGGGGAGTGGACGCATCCTCGCTTCGTCGGCCGACTTCATGCACTTCAGCGGTTGCAGCGGTAAGGTCAGCGTTTTGGGCTGTCGGTTCAGCGGTGCTCACGACGACCCTATCAATGTGCATGGTACCAACCTGCGTGCCATTGCTGCCGAAGGTCCGCAGACGTTGCGTCTCCGCTTCATGCACACCCAGACTTATGGCATGGATGCCTTCTGGGAGGGTGATACAGTTGCTTTCGTACATGCCGCTACCATGCAGCGCTACCGTCAGGCAGTAGTTCGCGGTGTCGAACGTCTCTCTCCCCGCGAGGTGCTCATCACCCTCGACCGTCCTTTGCCGGAGGACATCATCTGGAACAGCGATGTGGTGGAGAACATCACCTGCACACCCGAAGTGGAGATACGTGGCTGTCTCTTCACACATACCTCTACACGCGGTACGCTCGTCACTACTCCCCGTCGGGTGGTGATTGCCGACAATACCTATCTCAGGACCGGCATGAGCGCCATTCTCATTGAGAGTGATACGAAGGATTGGTTTGAGTCAGGCCCCGTGAAAGATGTCCTCATCCAGGGCAATCGGTTCATCGACTGTGCCTACAATGGTGGCCCCTGCAATGCCGTCATTGCCATTCATCCAAGCAACACCGAGATGGACCCCCGTCAGCCAGTTCATGAAAACATCCGCATCCTCGACAACACTTTCGAGACTTGGGGCAATGCCGTCCTCTATGCCAAGAGTACCCGCAATCTGCTTTTCAAGGGGAATAGCATTACCGGCACCGACCCTTCTGCCCGCTTCATCACCGAAGCCTGCAGCAAGGTCAAACTGCTCGACGACACAGGGAAATCCCGTTGACGCCTCCGCTGACGGCCCCCTCGTAGCCGAACAGCAGTCCGGCGAGGGCGGCTACCATGCAGATGAAGTAAAGGGAAGACTTGCGGGGCGTTCTTCCCATATAATCATTCAAAAAGTAGATTTGATAGTCGCCCTTCGCACATGCGCGCGAGAAAATAAAAGGGAGGGGAGAAGGGGACTACTGGTCGGTCAGCAGCAGTTCGTATTGGTCGTAGACCACCGCACGGGCACCGAAACCTTCCTTCTGGAACACCAGTCCCTCGTTGAGGTAGGCGCCGCCCTGCTCGGTGGAGATGCCGAAGTCGAACCAGGGCTTGTCGGCATAGCGTTCGTCGACCAGCCATCCGAAGAGTCCGTCGAGGGCACCGGCCTCACGTCCTTCGGGTGAGGCGGCAATGTATTGTGCATGGGCGACACGCTCGGTCTCAAACACTACCGTACCAGCCACCACACGGCCGTCGGACGTCTGGGCCACGAAGAGGCGTATCTGTTCGGGGAAGAGTGCATGGAGACGTTCCATCTCTTCAAGCGTGTGTACGGGATGCCGTCCGTGGCGGGAGAGGAGTACCTCGTCGAGCACGGGCCAGAAGGCAGCCAGATGGGTGCTCTCGCTGAATGTGATGCCCGCTTCGTGGGACTTGCGAAGACCGCGACGACGCAGTTCGCGCATGGGAAGCCGGTTTGCGGAATCGATGACCGATGAGACGCCGCGAGCCTTGAGGGTGGCATTGCAGCGGAACAATGCATAGAGGTCCTCGTCGGCCGGCAGACGGTGGTAGATGTAGGGCATGGGCTTGTAAATCCAACGCGCGGCCCCCATCTCCTTCTTGAAATAATTGATGGCGCAGTTGAACACCTCCAATGCCTCGACGGCAGTGAGCCGCGGGTGGAGGAGCAGACCGCCATAGGTGAGTCCTCCGTGCGAGTACACGGTGTGCTCATCCTCGACATAATTTGCGGGAAGGGCGGCCACCAGTTCGCCCTTCTTGCGGAAGAGGAGCGAGCAGTCGGTGAAGCGGTCGGCGTGGTAGTCCATATAACGACGGTCGAGGAGGAAGGTGCCGTTCTTGGACATCTTCACCAGAGCGTTCCACTCATCGGCCAGCGAAGCATCGTAGCGTTCGGTATGGATAACAGATTCCCGGTATGCATCGTAGTTGTGGGTGTAGCCTGCCGCATTGTAAGGGTGGGAGGCAAACACCATGCACACAGTGCCGGGAGCGAAGTGCTGCAGGCAGCACCATACCCCTGGAGGAATCAAGATGCCTTGATGGGGGGAATCCATGTGTACGACAGCACGGCAGTCGCCATCGTCGACCATCATGTCGAAGGAGCCATGCACGGGCACTACCACCTCGGCACATTCGTTGTGGCTGTGCGAGCCGCGTTCGCTGCCTTCCGGCACATCATAGATCCAGAAAACACGCTCGATGGCGAAGGGCACCTGCCGGCGGCTTTCGGCCACAGAGAGGGTGCCACGCTCGTCGCTGCACTGCTGAAAGTCGATGAGCCTGCATCCGCGGGGAAGTATCGTCGTTGTCGTCATACTGAGGGCAAAGGTAACACAAGCAGCGGTAAGAACAAAATTTTTGTCCTTTTTTCTGCCGCTGTTCCCCGGATTTTACCCTCAATGGTTTTTTTTAAGCAAAATCCGAAAAAAAAGTCCAAAAATGTTGTGGGGATGAAAAAACCGCTCTATCTTTGCACCCGCAAAATGGTTGCAAGCACGGGACTCCCGTTTGGAAGTTTGGGTGAGTGGCTGAAACCAGCAGTTTGCTAAACTGCCGTACGGGTAACTGTACCGGGGGTTCGAATCCCCCAGCTTCCGCAACCTGATTTTGCAACGAGGTCATAGCAAGCCTCATCCTACGGCGCTTTCATCTAGGGGTCTAGGATACCGGCCTCTCACGCCGGGTACACGGGTTCGAATCCCGTAGGCGCTACAAAACCAAGAAGATACGCTGTCAGCAATGGCGGCGTATTTCGTTATTAGACCATTTTACTCATGAAGAAGAGCATCTTTTTTTTGTTCGTCCTTGCAGTTTTCGTCAGCGGCATGCAGGCGCAGACAACGCGTTCGCGCATCAACAAGAGCCTCTATACGGGCACTACGGTGACTATGGAAGCCACGAACGATTCGGTGAAATACTACGAGTTCGGCAAGCCTGAGAACATCATCGTCAGCGGTGACTACGATGCCGTCTATGGTATGTTGGGAGAGTTTCGTGCCTTTTCCCGCGACTCCCGCTGGGGCGACAAGGCACACATCACCGAGCACCTCTCGATAGAGCGTCGTGGCCTCATCGGTCCCCGTGCCTATCGTATCATCAACGACAGCATCGGAACGCAGATTCTCACCGGATTCAACAGCATCTCAGAGAGTTACCATGCCGTGTGGGTCAACCGTCCTTCCAATGCCGACCGTATCGCCGCCGAACGCCGTGCAGCACGCAAGGCAGCCGAAGACCCGAACGGTGAATTCCACCCCCCCTTCGATGGTCCAATGGGCGATTGGGGTGGCGGCTTCCCCGGAGGTGGTTTCCCCGGCGGAGGTTTCGGCCCTGGTGGTTTCTGAGCAACGACTGCGGCGGTCTGATTTCTCTTCCGAGAATCACATCGACAAAACCGCTGCACGCAGATTTGACTTGTATGCCTGGTATCAAACCAGGCATACTTTTTTTATGGCGTTCAGTACATACCAGACACTCGTCCCGATCCGAACTGCGTCTTATGAGGCATGAAACGGCTTCGTCCATTTGAGATATCAGTTCCAACACTATTGCACGAAAAAAATATTTTTCATGTTTTTTTGCTACACGTTCTACACGAATGCATATAATTGCGTGTAATTCATTTTCTTAATGCGTGTAGCAAGTGCCATTTTGCTACACTTTGCTACACGCTGCTACACGAAAACGGCCCAAATCCGGCCAATTTGAAGCAAAAAGTGTTGCAGAAAACGATAAAAAACACCCGATTTGAGGCATTTTTGTATGAAAAACAGGGGTAAAAAGCCGTTTTTTGCATGAAAAAAGGCTCTTTCTGCCCATGAAAAAGGCATCCCCGACAAAGAAAAAGGCATCCCCGACAAAGGAAAAGGCATTCCCGACCAAGGAAAAGAACACACGATCAAGAAAAGGCACTCTCGGCCAAGGAGAAAAGCACTTTCTTCCAAGGAGGAAATACATTCGGATAGGAAAAAGGCGCTGTCAGATATCATTCCCCCCTGACCGTATGGACTAAGGAGCCAAAGAAGATGATGCGTGTAGCAGCGTGTAGCAAAGTGTAGCAAAAACGGGGTTGCTACACGGGCTAAATGCCATACATATAGTGCGTTAGGTGCAATCGTGTAGAACGTGTAGCAAAAAACACAAAAAAATTATTTTTATTGAACCTTGCATTTTATAAATCAGGCCCTGATTTATATAAATCGCGCCCTGATTTATAAAAATCACGCCGCGATTTATAAATAAAAGCCTTCAAAAAGAACTTTTTCCCTCGGATTTTGATGCAAAGAAATGACACAATGATGCAAAGAAATGCGATAATGATGCAACGAGTTGTGATAATGATGCAGCAATTGGCTCGTTGCAGACGTAAGTTTGGCCTTTTCGCCATCTGTTTGACCCATCTGCTATATGTATTATCCATTCTCCATCTATCTATATAATAGGTTCGCCATCTCGCCATCTCCATAACCTATTCGTCCTTTGTTTGACGAATCTGCCACAGGAAGGATGTGTTTCTATCCAAGAGATATGGTGGGAGGGTATGGTTAGGGGTTGCCTTGCAGATAGTATCGAAATTGACGTGAATTATTTTTCGTGATTTTTGAGGGATTGTTTTGATAGATACATGGGATTTTTGTAATTTTGCAGCCTAAAATCGCCTTATATTAATAATATGGATAAAAAGTTTGCAGAATATGGCCAGTTGAACCTCTCGGAAGTGAACCGCGAAGTGCTGGAAAAATGGGATGACCAGGATGTATTTGCCAAGAGTATGACGGAGCGCGAGGGCTGTCCCTCGTTCGTCTTCTTCGAGGGTCCTCCTTCGGCTAACGGCATGCCCGGCATTCACCATGTGATGGCCCGCAGCATCAAGGATACCTTCTGCCGCTACAAGACCATGAAGGGTTTCCAGGTGAAGCGCAAGGCTGGCTGGGACACTCACGGACTGCCCGTGGAACTGGGCGTGGAGAAGAAACTCGGCATCACCAAGGAGGATATCGGCAAGAAGATTTCTGTGGACGACTACAACCGAAACTGCCGCGAGGAGGTGATGAAGTACACCAAGGAGTGGACCGACCTGACCCACAAGATGGGCTACTGGGTGGACCTCGAGAATCCCTATATCACCTACGACAACCGTTACATCGAGACGCTGTGGTGGCTGCTCCGTCAACTGTACGACCAGGGCCTCCTTTACAAGGGATACACCATCCAGCCCTACAGCCCCGCTGCCGGCACGGGTCTCTCGAGTCACGAACTCAACCAGCCCGGCTGCTACCGTGATGTGAAGGACACTACGGTGACGGCCCTCTTCAAAATAAAGAATCCGCTGCCCGAACTGACAGGACACGGTGATGCCTGCTTCGTGGCATGGACTACCACACCCTGGACATTGCCTTCGAACACCGCCCTCTGCGTCGGCCCGCGCATCCGCTATGTCGCCGTGCAGTGCAAGAATCCCTACAACGACCAGCCCTTGACGGTCATCATGGCCGAGGCACGCTTGTCGGCCTACTTCAAGAGTGAGGAGGAGTACAAGATTGTGGCCGAATATGGTGGCAATGATCTTGTGGGCATGGAGTACGAACAACTGTTCCCCTGGGTGAATCCCGGTGAGGGTGCCTTCCGCGTCATCTCCGGCGACTATGTCACCACCGAGGATGGTACGGGCATCGTACACATCGCTCCGACCTTCGGTGCCGACGACAACGCCGTGGCCAAGGCTGCCGGCGTTCCGGGCCTCACCATCATCAACAAGAAGGGCGAGCAACGTCCCATGGTGGACCTCACCGGCAAGTTCTTCCTGCTGGAAGACATGGATCCGAAGTGGGCGGAAGAAAACGTCAATACCGAACTCTACAGCCAGCATGCCGGCGAATATGTCAAGAATGCCTACGATCCCCGCTTCAACGAGGGCGGACGCTATGACGAGGCTGCCGCACAGAAGGCCGAAGACCTCAACATCCGTCTCTGCATGGAGATGAAGATGGCCGGCACAGCCTTCAAGATTGAGAAGCATATCCACAACTACCCCCATTGCTGGCGTACGGACAAACCCGTGCTCTACTACCCGCTCGACAGTTGGTTCATCCGCAGCACTGCCCGCAAGCAGGAGATGATGGAACTCAACAAGACCATCCTGTGGAAGCCCGAGAGCACCGGCACGGGCCGTTTCGGCAAGTGGCTTGAAAACCTCAACGACTGGAACCTCAGCCGCAGCCGCTACTGGGGCACCCCGCTGCCTATCTGGCGCAGCGAACAGGGCGAGGAGTTGTGCATCGGCAGTGTCGAGGAACTCTATGCCGAAGTGGAGAAGAGCGTCGCTGCCGGCATCATGAAGGAGAATCCCTATAAGGCCAAGGGCTTTGTGCCCGGCGAATATACAAAGGAGAACTACGAGAAGATTGACCTGCACCGTCCTTACGTGGACGACATCGTGCTGGTATCGCCGACCGGTCAGCCCATGAAGCGCGAAACAGACCTCATTGACGTTTGGTTCGACAGTGGCGCCATGCCGTTTGCCCAGATGCACTATCCCTTCGAGAACAAGGATCTGGTGGACAGCCATGCCGTCTATCCTGCCGACTTCATCGCCGAAGGTGTGGACCAGACGCGCGGCTGGTTCTTCACCCTCCATGCCATCTCAACGATGGTGAAGCATAGCGTAGCCTACAAGGCCGTCATCTCGAACGGTTTGGTGCTCGATAAGAACGGCAACAAGATGTCCAAGCGTCTGGGCAATGCCGTGGATCCCTTCGGTGCCATCGCCAAGTATGGCAGCGATGCTGTGCGCTGGTACATGATTACCAACAGCAGCCCGTGGGACAACCTGAAGTTTGACGAGGAAGGTGTCATGGATGTGACCCGCAAGTTCTTCGGCACACTGCACAACACCTACCGTTTCTTTGCTCCTTATGCCAATCTTGATGGCTTCTGCTATAGCGAGGCCGAGATTCCCGTGAACGAACGTCCGGAGATTGACCGCTGGATTCTCTCCGAACTCAATACCCTCATCAAGAGCGTCGATGCCTGCTACGCTGACTACGAGCCTACCCGTGCCGGACGACTCATCAATGACTTCGTCAACGACAACCTGAGCAACTGGTATGTCCGTCTCTGCCGCAAGCGTTTCTGGGGAGCCGGCTACACTACCGACAAACTGGCCGCCTATCAGACACTGTATGTCTGCCTCGAGACGGTCGCCCGTCTCATGGCACCTATCGCCCCGTTCTATGCCGACAAACTCTACACGGACCTCACCGCCATCACCGGCCGCGACAACGTGTGCAGCGTTCACCTCGCCCACTTCCCCGAAGCCGACGAGCGTGTCATCGACAAGGAACTCGAAGCCCGCATGGAGTTGGCACAGAAGATATCGTCGATGGGCCTCGCCCTCCGCAAGAAGTCGAACATCATCGTCAAGCAGCCTCTGCAGAAACTGATGATTCCCGTCAATGCCGAGATGAAGACACGTCTCGAGGCGGTGGAATCGCTCATCAAGAACGAGGTGAATGTGAAGGAAATCAACTTCGTGGAAGGCTCTGAAGGCATCCTCGTGAAGAAGGTGAAGTGCAACTTCAAGATTCTGGGCAAGAAGTTCGGTCCGCTCATGAAGCAGGTGGCTGCTGCCGTTGCAGGTATGAGCCAACAGCAGATAGCCACGCTGGAGAACGAGAACCGCATCACGCTCGCCTTGCCTGATGGCAACGAGGCAGAGATCGAGTCGGGCGAGGTGGAAATCTTCTCGGAGGACATCCCCGGCTGGGTAGTAGCCAACGAAGGCATGCTGACCGTGGCCCTTGACATCACCGTCACCGACGAACTGCGTCTTGAGGGCATGGCACGTGAACTGGTGAGCAAGATCCAGAACATCCGTAAGTCCAGCGGCTTCGAAATCAGTGACCGTATCAGTGTACGGCTGACTTCCCATCCGCAACTCGATGCCGCCGTGGCAGCACACAACGCCTACATAGCCGGACAGGTGCTTGCCGACAGCATCGTCGTGACCAGCGATGTGGCTTCCGATGCACAAGAAATCGAATTTGACGACTTCACCGTCAAAGCAGAGATAAAGAGAGTGGATTGATGTGAGTTGAACAGTTAAACAAGAACTTTTAATCATTTATCAATTCTATTATTATGGCAGAAAAAACACGTTATTCCGATGCTGAATTGGAGGAGTTCCGCGTCATCATCCTCGAGAAACTGGAACTGGCAAAGAGAGACTACGAGAATCTGAAGGCCAGCCTTATGAACAAGGACAACGATGATCAGGACACGGCTCCCACCTACAAGGTGCTCGAGGAAGGTGCCAACACGCTGGCCAAGGAAGAGACCATGCGTCTCGCCGCCCGCCAGATGAAGTTCATCAACGACCTGCAGGCTGCTCTGGTGCGCATTGAAAACAAGACCTACGGCATCTGCAAGGTTACGGGTGAACTCATTCCCGCTGAGCGTCTGCGTGCCGTGCCTTGTGCTACGATGACCATCGCCGCCAAGGAAGCATCCAAGAAAAAGCACTGATGAAGAAAAAAGACCTCCTGCTGGTTGGCATGATTGCCGTGCTGATGCTGCTCATCGACCAGGTCGTCAAGATCCTGGTCAAGACAAGCATGTGTCTCCATCAGAGTATCCATATCACCGACTGGTTCTATCTCTACTTTACCGAGAACAACGGTATGGCCTTTGGCATGGAGATTTTCGGGAAACTGTTCCTGACGCTCTTCCGCCTCGCTGCCATCGCCCTCATCATCTGGTATGTATGCAAGATTGCCGGGAAGCGCTTCCCGAAAGGCTATCTGGTGGCGATTGCCCTCATCATAGCCGGCGCCACGGGTAACCTTCTCGACTGTCTGTTCTACGGCGAGATTTTCTCGGCCAGTACGCCCTACAGCCTCGCTTCCTTTGTGCCTTGGGGAGATGGGTACAGTGGCCTGTTTTATGGTAAGGTGGTGGACATGTTCTACTTTCCTTTGGTAGAGTGGGACTGGCCTTCGTGGGTACCCGTATTGGCAGGAAAGCATTTCATCTTCTTCAGCCCGATTTTCAACTTTGCCGACTCGTGCATCACTGTCGGTCTGTTCATGGTCATCCTGTTCTATGGACGCTGTGTCAACTGGGGACTTCATCGTCCGGATGATGCCGATGACCGAAAGAAAAAGAAGAAAGGCAAGACCGTCAAGGAATGATGATGCTGCTCACTCGGATCTGTTCCACTGGAGCCTTCGGCCGACGCCGTAAAGGTGATATCTCTTATCGTAGGATTGGCTTGGAGGTTCTTCTCATGAGTTGCCTCCTGCTCCTCATGAGTTGCCGTGTGGAACGTCCGAAGGAGATTCTCAGCCCTGCACAGATGGAGGACATACTCTACGACTTCCATCTGGCACAGATCATGGGCTCCGACCTCAACGGCGAAAATGCCTATAAGCGTTCGCTGTATCTGGAATATGTGTACGACAAGCACCATATCACGGGAGCGCAACTCGATTCGTCGCTCGTGTGGTATGCCCGCTATCCCAAGAATCTTGCCACTATCTACGACCATCTGGCACATCGTGCGGATGTGGAGATGGAGCGTATCAAACGCATGCAGGAAGAGGCCGAACATCGTGGTCCGAAGCCTGTGGAGGGTGACTCTGCCGACATCTGGTACGACCGCCGACTCGTGATGCTGACATCATCGCCTCTCTCCAACCGCATATCCTACTCCATTCCCGCCGATACAAACTTCCACATGTGCGATATTCTTGAGTGGACGTTTGATGTCCGCTTTTTCCCGCGCAATGCCGTTTGGGAAGAGGTGTTTGACGACCTGACGGCTGCTTTGACCGATACCCTTGGCGTCGATTCGCTGCTGACGGATTCACTGCGGGCGGGAACATTGCTGACAGATTCGCTGCAACTGGATTCACTCTTTGAGGATTCCTTGTCTGCTGACGTCTTGGCGAAGGATTCCGTGACGGCAGACACTCTTGCCGTAGATTCTGTCTTGGTCGATTCACTGCCTGTCGTGAATGAACCGCAACGGCGTGCCAAGGCGATAGCGACGCTCGTACTGCATTATGCCAACGACTCCATTGTGGCTGTTGACCGTGTGTTGGGGCAGGATGCTTCCGTCCGCATCACCTTGCAGAATACCGACAGTGTGCGCCTGACGGACGTGAATGTGAACGTCTATTTCAAGTCGCACGTAAATTCCGACCGTGTAGTGCTCTACAACAACAGCCTTACACGCTACCGTTATTTCGCTCCCCCCAAAATCGAGGTACCGGATTCGCTGGACACGACAATACCCGACAGCCTGTCAGCCGACGTTCCGTCTGCCGACACGGTCGTTCAAGCATCTTTGCCGACACTTACCGCCCTTGATACGGCGGAATAATCCTTGTTATTGCTTGCTTTGCTCTCTGCGTCGGAACTCGGCGCAGGTGACGGCTGTTGCCACAGCCACATTCAGCGATTCGCTCGTCTCGGCATCCTGCGGGTAGGGCGGGATAAAGAGTTTGTGCGTGATGGCCTTGGCAACGGCCGGAGAGATTCCATTGCCTTCATTGCCCATCACGATGATGCCTTCGTTGCCAAGGGGTGTCTCGTAGATGTTGCCGCCCTCGAGGAACGTGCCGTAGACGGGTGTGCCGGTAGGGAGTGACTGCAGGAAGGCAGGCAGGTCTACATGGTGGATGCTGACGCGGGCAAGGGCACCCATGGTGGCTTGGACAACCTTGGGGCTGAAAGCATCGGCAGTACCTGCCGAGCAGAACACGTGACGGATGCCGAACCAGTCCGCCAGACGGATGATGGTACCCAGATTCCCGGGGTCCTGCACATCGTCGAGAGCCAGATTGAGACCGCTGATGGAATGATTGGATGGACTGGCAGGCAACTCAAACACCGCCAGCACCTCCTGCGGGGCACGGAGGAAACTGGCATGCTGCAACTCATCCTTTGTCACCATGCAAACCTCATCAGCACTTACACCGCGATGTTCCTCGAGCCACCCTGGCAGAGCGGCCAGCAGACGACAGTGAAAGTGGGGCAGAAGGTCTCCCACCACTTTAGGACCTTCGGCCACGAAAGCGTTTTCCTCAAGGCGGTACTTCTTCAGTTCTAACGAGCGGATGTATTTGATCTTGGCTTTGCTGAGCATGATTGGCATTGTAGTCTAAAAACGCCACAAAACTACAAAGTTTTTTCGACATCTTGATTTATTTAGCCAATATCTTCTTATCTTTGCAGAAATATTTATATTGGCATAGTGGGCAAAAAACGAAATGGACACCTCTTCTTTTGGCTGATAGCAGCATTGCTGCTGTCGTCGTGCAGCGTGTCCAAATATCTGCCCGATGACGCTTATCTGCTCAATCAGGTAAAGGTCGTCTCCATGAACGATGCCAGTTCGTACAGCCAGGCAAGTTCCAGTCTCCAGCAGAAGCCCAATACGCGGGTGCTGGGCCTGTTTCGCTGGCCGTTGCGGATATATTGTCTGTCGGGCAAGGCAGACAACTATGTCAACCGCACCTTGCGCAATATTGGCGAGGCTCCACGCATCTATGACCCTGCTGCCACTACCCAGAGTTGTGCGGCCATACGCCGTAGTCTTGTCAACCAAGGTTACCTGAATGCCGAGGTGGAGTCGGTTACGCTCACGAAAGGACGCAATGCGCGAGTGACCTACTTCGTTGATGCCAAAGAGCCTTACATTGTGCGCAGCATCACCTATCGCGTTGAGGGTCATGACCTTGCCGACGAGGTATTATCGGACACCATCCATTCGCTCCTGCATACGGGTGGCCGTTTCAGCCCTTCGGACCTGGGCAAAGAACGGTCGCGTATAGCCGACAACCTTCACAACCATGGCTACTACACCTTCCAGAAGGAGAATGTTACCTATTATGCCGATACCACAGCCAACACCAACAATGTGGACCTCACGGTGCGCATCAGCCGTGATCCCGGACGTTATCTTGTCGACAGTGTCTTCTACGAGACAGAAGGGGAACCTTTCTTGCGCGAGAACCTCCTCGTCAATCATTCGTTCATCCGTCCAGGTCAACTCTACAATGCCCAGCGTGTCAAGGATACCTATGCCTCCTTCAACCGCTTTGGGGCGGTGAAGTATACCAACATCAGTTTCATTGAGAAACCCGACAGCATGCTCGACTGCCACATCGTCGTTGCACCTGCAAAGAAGATGTCCACGGATGTTGAACTCGATGGTACAAACACAGCCGGCGACCTGGGCGTTTCTGCGGGTGTCTCTTTCACCAACCGGAATCTTTTCCACGGCTCCGAACTGCTGACACTCAAGTTGCGTGGCGCCTATGAGTCCATCACGCGTCTGACGGACTATGACGGAGACCATTACATTGAGTATGGCGCTGATCTCGGATTGAACTTCCCGAAACTGATATTGCCGTTCATCGGTGAAGATTTTCAGGCACGCAGCAAAGCCTCCACACAACTCGACCTGCAGTGGAATGCTCAGGACCGTCCTGAGTTTACCCGTAGCGTCGTCTCGGGTTCGTGGAGTTATCTGTGGAATGTGAACAACCATGTCCAACATCGCTACGACCTGTTTGGCGTCAACTTCGTATCTGTGCCCAAGAAGGACCAGTACTTCATCGACAACTACCTCAACCAGTATAACAGCCGCAACTCGATCATGAAGTTCAACTATGAGGACCTATTCATTGCGCGCACAGGTTATACGTTCTATTACAATTCGCAAACCAACGTTGTTGACCGCAAGAAGTTCTTTACCTCCTATTCCATACGTGCGGGTATCGAGACAGCGGGCAACTTGCTGTCGGCAGTATCGGAACTTTTCGGAGCCAGCAGAGACTCGTTGGGGCAGTATCGTGTCGGTGGCATTGCCTATGCACAATATGTGAAGGGAGATTTTGCATGGACGACAAACATCAACTTCAACCGCTACAATGCACTGGTATGCCATCTGTCGGCTGGCGTAGCATATCCCTATGGTAATGCCCGCATGCTCCCCTTCGAAAAACGCTATTATGCAGGTGGTGCCAATAACGTGCGTGGTTGGTCGTTGCGCTCGCTCGGCCCGGGAAGTTATGTCACCCAGAACGGTACCATCGATTATATCAACCAGTCGGGCGATGCAAAGTTGTTTGCCAGTATGGAGTACCGCCCCCATCTCTTCTGGAAGATGGACGGCGCGATGTTTGTTGACGCAGGTAATATCTGGACGATTTATGACTACGATGACCAATCGGGAGGACAATTCAAGGCCGATACGTTCCTGCGACAGATTGCCGTTGCCTATGGTGTGGGCTTGCGTCTTGACCTTGGATTCATCGTCGTGCGTTTCGATGGCGGCATGAAAGCCATCAATCCCGCCTATGAAAGCGGTGAACAACGCTACCCGGTGCTGCATCCAAGTTTCAAGCGTGATTTTGCTTGGCACTTCGCAGTGGGCTATCCATTCTGAGCAAGAAGACAAAACAAGAAAAAAGAAAAGAAACGAAATGAAGATACAGTTCATGTGCTTGGCAAGCGGAAGTTCCGGTAACTGTTTTTACCTCGGAACGGACACCTGTGCCATCCTCATTGATGCCGGCATTCCCGTGCGCACCATTCGTCAGAATCTGCGCGAGGCAGGGCTGTCGTTTGAGAAGGTGGCTGCAGTGTTCGTCACCCACGACCATGCCGATCATATCAAGTCGCTCGGTACGTTAGGCGAGCGGTGCGGTCTTCCCATCTATGCGACGCGTGAGACGCATGTGGGCATCAACCGCAATTATTGTACGACGCAGAAACTCGTTTCCTGCATGCGTTATGTCGAGAAGGATACTCCCTTGTTCTTCCGCGATTTCATCATCACCCCGTTTGAGGTGCCGCACGACGCCAATGATACCGTAGGCTATAGCATTCAGGTGGGAGGACGCACGTTCACTTTTGTCACAGACGTGGGCCACATCACCGAAACCGCTTCGTCGTATATCGACCGTGCCAACTGCCTGATTCTTGAGGCGAACTATGACGTGGAGATGTTGCGTCGTGGTCCCTATCCTCCCTATCTGAAGGAACGTATCCTTGGTCCCAACGGCCATCTGTCCAATATAGAGGCCGCCGAATACCTCGCCGAGCACCTCTCACCGCATACCTCTCACGTCTGGCTGTGCCATCTGAGCCGTGAGAACAACCATCCCGAACTCGCCTACAAGACGGTAGAGTGGAAATTGCGTGAGGTGGGCATCATTCCGGGCAAGGACTTCTATCTGGCTCCACTCCGACGCACCACTCCTTCCGAACTGTTTGAGTTCGATTCTACGGATGCGCCGTTGGACAACTTTGCCGACTGATGGTTCCTTCGCCGTATGGGAGAATGTGTGCATTCTTTTGTCGAAAAGTAGTTTTTTGCAAAAAAAACGCCAAAAAGTTTTGCGGGACAAAATAATGGTAGTACCTTTGCACCGCATTTGAGAAATGCAGTGTTGCACCCTTAGCTCAGTTGGTAGAGCAACTGACTCTTAATCAGTGGGTCCAGGGTTCGAACCCCTGAGGGTGTACCAAGAAAGAGGAACCGTCGAACGGTTCCTCTTTTGTTTAGTACGATACGTGAAATTCTTCCTGAAAAGGATTGACAGAATCCTTGTCCGGTTAACAATAATCTGCTATGAAACGAAAGCAACTGCAGTTTCTGCTCACCCTCATCTTCTTTGCCGCTGCTGTGGCCTTGTATTTCATGCCTCATGGTGATTTGCGTATCAGCCTTGCCTTTCCTGCTTTTGTGCTGACGCTTGGCAGTGTCTGCCTTTCACCTTGGGCGTTGACGATGGCGTTGCTGTTCTGCGCAGTCGGTGATGTCATGGGTGTCCTGGGTAGTCTGCCGGGGCAGATGGGCGCTTTCGCAGTAGGGCATCTGTTCTTCATTTTCCTGTTGGGACGTAGCGTTGTCGAGAGTCGTCCCCGTGTACGCATATGGCTGCCAGCAGTGGCTGTGGGTCTGGCGGTTCTGTTTGTCGTTGGCCGTAACGTGATACCTGTAGTACCCGGTGTGCCATTGAAGATAGGTTGCATGGTCTATGCTCTCCTGCTGATTTCGGTCTTCGGACTGGCCGTGATGGCTGCATTGGCGGGTCAACAGCAGAATACTTGTAAGCCCCACACCATTGTCGGATGGTGTGCGGTCGTTGCAGCCGTCGGTGCAGGGTTGTTTGTCTTCTCGGACTTCGTGTTGGCATGGAACTTATTCGTCGAGCGCGTTGCCCATGCCCGTTATTTCATCATGTGTACCTATTATTCCGCCATCCTTTTACTCTTTGTCGCGCTAACGGTTGGAAGAATGAAGAGATGAAAGGGTGATGAACCAATCGCCACCTTTTTCCTTGTTCGTTGTGTGTATTTGAGTGTCAGCCGGTTGGTCTGGCGCATAAAAAGAAATCCCCTCCAGATATGGAAGGGATTGCCTTTTTCTCCCTAAGGGGAGAGAGGGATGGGTTTGATTAAGCCTCAGCAGCGGGAGCCTCTTCGGCAGCGGGAGCGGCTTCAGCAGCAGCGGCAGCAGCCTCTTCGGCAGCCTTGGCAGCGGCTTCTTCAGCAGCCTTCATTGCGGCAGCAGCCTTCTTCTCGGCAACCTTTGCTGCAATGGCTTCGTTAACCTTCTTCTCAGCCTCGAGAGCAGCCTTCTTGGCCTCGCGCTTGGCCTGCTCGCCCTTGACGGCGATAGCCTTGAGTTCGCTTTCCTTGTTCTGCTTCCATGCTTCGAACTTGGCCTGTGCGGCAGCCTCGTCGAATGCACCCTTCTTGACACCACCCTGAAGATGCTTCATCAGGTACACGCCTTCGCGTGACAGGATGTTGCGGACGGTATCGGTGGGTTGAGCACCGACGTTTACCCAATAAAGGGCTCTCTCGAAATTCAAATCTACGGTGGCGGGATCGGTGTTCGGATTGTAAGTACCGAGCTTCTCGATGAATCGTCCATCACGTGGAGCCTTTTCGTCTGCGATTACGATGGAATAGAAAGCATAACCCTTCTTTCCTCTTCTCTGCAATCTGATCTTTGTTGCCATTTTACTTGTTGTTTTTTAAATGATTAAATGATTTGAACAAGCCAATATCCCGTATTGGCGGTGCAAAGGTAGGTCTTTTCTTTCTGTCAGCCAAACTTTTTTGAAAAATTTCTCTTCGAAGTTGGCTTTTAAACTTGTAGGCAAGTCTTACAGCGAGTTGTAGTCGGGAGAGAAGGTGTCGCCCTGCTGTACATCGCCAGTGGTGATGCCCTTCTTGAGCCAGCGCGAACGTTGTGCGGAGGTGCCGTGGTTGAAGGTCTCGGGCTGTGTGCGGCCGTAGGCTTGCTTCTGGAGATAGTCGTCGCCAATCTTTGCGGCAATGGCGAGTCCTTCTTCTATGTCGCCTGCTTCGAGTGAGCCGAACATCTTGTTGTCATTATAAGCCCAGACACCCGCATAGAAGTCGGCTTGCAGTTCAAGACGCACACTGATCTGGTTGCTGCGCGCGGTGCCGTTGCCATAGCGCGACATCTGGGAATGGGCTTGAGAGAGCGTTCCCAGAAGGTACTGCACATGATGCCCGACTTCGTGAGCGATGACATAGGCGTAGGCAAAGTCACCCGCCGTTCCAAACTGCTGGCGCATCGTGCTGAAGAAACTCAAGTCCAGGTAGACACACTGGTCGGCAGAGCAATAGAAAGGTCCGCTCTCGGCAGTGGCACCACCACAACCCGACTGCACTGCTCCGGAGAAGAGGACGAGTTTAGGCGGTTGATAGGTCTTGCCATATTTTTTGAATTCTGCAGACCAGACATCCTCTGTTCCAGCCAGAATCTGCTTGGCGAATGTAGCCAGTTCCTCTTCTTCTGCGGTGGGGGTATAGGTTCCACCATTTTCGGTGACGTAGGTATCGTCGCCGCCTGCCATCTGCAGTACATCCAGCGGGTTGCCGCCCATGAGCAGGACGATGAGAGCCATGACAGCCATGCCGCCGAGACCCATCGATACTTTACCACCAGTGCTTACGCGTCCACGACGATCATCGACGTTCGTGCTTTCGCGTCTTCCTTCCATTTTCATAATGCTGTTTTTTTATGTTTTGCGCGGCTAAGGTACTACATTTCCTGCAGAATAGGGTGAAGTTAGCCTATCTTTTTTTCAAAGAATAGTCAAAATAGTATTGTTTGAATGTTTTTTTATATTATTTTTGCCGAACTAATTCTCTAATTGCCATATAAGCCATGAGAAGAAATGCAAGTAAAGTCCTTTCCGTTTCTGCCTTCCTGGCAGTGATGCTGTGTCTGCTGAGTTGTGGCCAGCGTGTCAAAGAAACTCCGCATGGTGTCGTTATCGGTATACAAACCGATGGTCAGCCCGCCTCTACGGTGCGTCTGGAGGTGGTGAACGATGATGTCATCCGCGTAAGTGCCGTTCCTGGGAAACGGTTTCCCGACAAGAAGAGTCTGATGGCCGCCTATTCCTATCCAGAGACGAAGACCTGGAAGGTGGAAGAACAGGACGGAGGTGATGTGGTACTGTCTACCTCCACACTGCGTGCTGTGGTTTCGCCCGATGGCAAAGTCACCTTCACCGATGTGGATGGACATATCCTGTTGTCGGAAAAGGACCGCACCATGGATTCCTTCATTGACCCGCAGGCTAACAAAGAAGGTGTTCATAAACAATCGTTTACACTGCGCCAACTTTGGCGAAGCGGTGACGATGAGGCATACTATGGATTGGGGCAGCATCAGGCCGATGAGTTCAATTACAAGGACCGCGATGAGCAGTTGTTCCAGTACAACACGAAGGTGACGGTTCCTTTCATTGTCAGCACGAATGGGTATGGCATTCTGTGGGACAACACGTCTCTGTCCCGTTGGGGAGATGCCCGGGACTATATGCAGTTGGGAGATGTGTTTACCCTTTACGACACGCAAGGCAAGGCCGGTGGTGTTACGGGCACCTACACCAGCCCGAAGGCATCCACCCTGACGCGGGTGGAACCTTTGATAGGTTATGAAAATGAACAGGCCAACAAGCGCCTGATGCCGCAGTTCCCATTGGATGAGGCTACTGTGGTGTTTGAGGGAGACCTCGAGGCTCCGGAGAGCGGCATCTACCGTTTCCTCCTCTATTATGCGGGCTATACGCGTGTGCTGGTGAATGATGAAGAGGTCGTAGCCGAACGTTGGAGGACTGCCTGGAATCCCAATAGTTATAAGTTCGCCTATCCTTTCGAGGCCGGTGTGAAGGCTCATCTCAGAGTGGAGTGGCAACCCGACGGAGGTACTTCGTACTGTGGGCTGCGCGTCCTCACGCCCCGTCCTGCCGAAGAAGAGAATACCATTGCCTTCTGGAGTGAAATGGGTGATATGGTTGATTACTACTTTGTCAATGGCCAACGAAACCCTGAAGTCACGCAGGATTGTGGGGCAGGCAATGCCGACGCGAACCTCACCGATATGGACCGCGTCATTGCCGGTTATCGTGCAGTCACCGGAAAGGCTCAGGTAATGCCCCGCTGGGCGATGGGCTTCTGGCAGTGCCGTGAACGCTACAAGACTCAGGACGAACTGACAGGCACCTTTGCCGAACTGCGTCGTCGCGGCATGCCGGTCGATGTCATCGTGCAAGACTGGTTCTATTGGGAGGAAGACAAGTGGGGCAGCCACGAGTTCGACCGTGACCGTTATCCCGATCCGACGAAGATGGTGGAAGACCTGCATGCCATGAACGGACGTTTCATGCTCTCTGTTTGGCCTAAGTTCTATGCCACGACCGAGCATTTCAAGGAGTTCGACGACCAGGGGTGGATGTACCGCCAGGCAGTGGTGGACAGTATCCGCGACTGGGTAGGCCCGGGATATGTGGGGTCCTTCTATGATGCTTACAGTGCCGATGCCCGCAAATTGTTCTGGAATCAGATGAACGAACATATATACAGCAAGATACCCGTGGATGCCTGGTGGATGGATGCCAGCGAGCCCAATGTCCGTGATTGTCAGGAATTCCCCTATCTGAAGGCCCTCTGCGGTCCTACCGACCTTGGCTCAAGTACGGAGTATCTGTTGGCGTATGGCCTGATGAATGCCGACGCCATCTACAACGGGCAACGCAGCGTGTCTCCCGACACCCGTGTGTTCCTGCTGACGCGCAACGGATTCGCGGGACTGCAACGTTACAGCACCGCCATCTGGAGTGGCGATATCGGCACCCGCTGGGAGGACATGAAGGCTCAGATCAGTGCAGGCATCAACTTCTGCATGGCAGGCATACCATTCTGGGGTATGGATATCGGCGGTTTCTGCACAGAGAAACGCTACGAACGTGCCTGGAATCTCTTCCAGATGACGGGCATTGAAAACGAAGACCTGAAGGAATGGCGTGAACTGCAGACACGCTGGTTCCAGTTCGGTGCTTTCGTGCCTATCTTCAGGGTGCACGGCCAGTTCCCCGGACGTGAGATATGGAACACTTCACCCGAAGGCCATCCCGCCTATGAGAGCATGCTCTGGTATGACCAGCTGCGTTACCGTCTGATGCCCTATATCTATTCGCTCGACGGCATGGTTCACTTTGAGGATTACACGATGATGCGTGGTCTGCCTATGGACTTCGCTGCCGATGCGGTTACGCATAGTGTGGGCGATCAGTTCATGTTCGGCCCTGCGCTGATGGCCTGTCCTGTATATACTTATGGAGCCCGTCAGCGGGAAGTATACTTCCCACAGCATGCAGGAGGGTGGTATGACTTCTATACCGGCAATCCTGTCAATGAGGGTGGGGCATACGACCTTGTCGATGCTCCCTATGAACGTATGCCGTTGTTCGTTCCTGCCGGAGCCATCCTTCCTATGGGACCCGATATGCAATGGAGCAGCGAAAAGCCTCTCACGCAGGTTGATCTTCATGTCTGGGAGGGTAACGACGGTGCTTTTACCCTGTATGAAGACGAAGGCACGAACTATGACTATGAACGCGGCCAATACAGCACGATGCTGCTGAGTTACGACGATACTGCCAAGAGTGTTCGCCTTGGGGCTCGCAGTGGCTTCTATGCAGGCCTGGTACCCGAGAAGGACTTCCATATCACGCTGCATCGCCTTGACGGCACCTCGGTTGCTGCCGACGTCCACTACAACGGCGACGAGTCATCTGTGACCTTTTAATCATCAATATTCCAATATCTTGATTTCTCTTTTCTGATGTCTGACACTCCACTCACCCCCATCCTCCTTCCGACGACAACGCCCGTTCTGCAGGAGATCATCCCGATGAACGAGAAGGATATCTTCTACCTGGTGCGACGCGTGAAGACGGCCCTTGACTACCCCATTCACGGACACGAGGAGTTTGAACTGAACCTTTTGTGCAACGTGGCAGGTGCCCGTCGAGTCGTGGGCGACAGCGGGGAGATTACCGACTATTATGACCTCGTGCTGATAACCGGTCGCAATCTGGAACATGCCTGGGAACAGCATGAGTGTCACTCCCCGGAGATCACCGAGTATACCCTGCAGTTCTCACCGACAGTGTTGCCCGAAGAACTGCTGCAGAAAGAGTCTCTGGAACCTATTGGACATATGTTTGAGAAGGCCCGCAACGGCCTTGCCTTTCCTCCCGCGTTCGTCAAAACCTTGATACCCCGTTTCGAAGCCTTGACAAAAGCCACTGGCTTGGATGCGTTTGTGCAGTTCCTGCAACTCCTCGATGTCATGGCTGCCCATTCCGACGAGGCACATATCCTTTCCAGTTCGGTGTTTGCGAAGGTCGAACTGCTGTCAGAAAGCCGCCGTGTGCGAAAAGTGCAACGTTATGTGTTGTCGCACTATAAGGAGGAGATACGTCTGCAGCAGATGGCAGACCTCGTCGGCATGACTCCAACCGCCTTCAGCCGCTTTTTCCGTCTGCGCATGGGTAGGACCTTCTCTGACTTCCTCATCGATACGCGCATCGGTGCCGCTACCCGTTTCCTCGTCGACACCTCGATGTCCGTTTCGGAAATCTGCTATCAAAGCGGTTTCAACAACATCTCCAACTTCAACCGCATCTTCCTGCGTAAGAAAGGCTGCTCGCCGACGGCCTTCCGCGACCATTACCAGAAGAAACGGTCATGATTGGAGGAGAGATGCAGAGATAGACAATAGGTAAATAATCAAAAACTTAATCATATTCTACAATCATGCGAAAATCTATCCTCTTCGTGTTGGTGGCTGCGGCAGTGCTCGTGTCCTGCGGCCCCAAGAAGACTTGTCCCGCGACATCACCCTTCATCCATGTCGAGAATGGGCAGTTCATCCGTAACGGTGCTCCCTATTACTATGTAGGTACCAACTTCTGGTATGGAGCCATTCTCGGCTCAACGGGTCAGGGCGGCAACCGCGAACGTCTGGCCCAGGAACTGGACTACCTCAAGAGCATCGGCATTGACAACCTGCGTGTGTTGGTAGGTGCCGACGGCGAACGTGGCATCCCCGCAAAAGCCGACCCGACGCTGCAGGTAGCACCGGGTGTATACAATGATACCATCTTCGACGGGTTGGATTACTTCATGGCCGAATTGGGCAAACGCGACATGGTGGCCGTGCTCTACCTGAATAATTCATGGGAGTGGACGGGAGGCTATTCTGTCTATCTGGAGTGGGCAGGCGCAGGCCGTGCTCCCATCCCTGCCGTTGATGGCTGGGAGGCGTACAAGACTCGTGTGGAGCAGTATGCCCAGAACGACAGCGCCAAGGCCATGTTCAAACGTCATGTGGAGCATGTCGTGACGCGCACCAACCGCTATACGGGATTGAAATACAGTGAAGACCCCGCCTTGATGGCTTGGCAGATAGGTAATGAGCCGCGTCCCTTCGGTGAACCGAACTTCCCGGCTTTTGAGGAGTGGGTGCTGGATGTGGCAGCACAAATCAAAGGCCTCGACCCCAACCACATGGTGTCTACTGGCAGCGAGGGTAAATGGGGCTGCGAGGGCGACGTTGAGATGTGCGAACGCATCCATGCCAACCCAAATGTGGACTACCTCACCTTCCACCTGTGGCCTCTCAACTGGAGTTGGATAACGAAGGAAACCGTCGTTGAGGATTTGCCTGCCGCCAAGGAGGGCGCAAAGGAATATATCGACTTGCATGTCGCCATGGCCAACCGTATCGGCAAGCCTGTGGTGATGGAGGAGTTCGGCTATCCGCGCGACGGATTCAGTTTCGACAAGACATCGCCTGTCACCGCCCGCGATGCTTTTTACGGCTATGTCTTTGGCCTCGTGGCTGATGATGCACAGCAGGACGGCACCTTTGCCGGTTGCAACTTCTGGGGATGGGGCGGCTTCGCCCAGCCCGTGCACGAGAACTGGCAGGTTGGTGATGACTACTGCGGTGACCCCGCCCAGGAACAGCAAGGCCTGAACAGCGTGTTCGCTTCCGATGCATCCACCGTGGCCATCATCACCGATGCTGTGAGCAGAATCAGTCAGCATTGATGATGCATTTATACATTCATTCAACTGACAATCAGTGATTTGTTTTTCGACTTGTTTCATTGTCGTTTCAGAAATATGACCATTACAGAATTATCGACGGCTGCCCGTCAGATGTTGGAGCAGGAGATTCTTCCCTTCTGGCTGAACCGTATGCAAGACCCTCGTGGAGGCTTCTACGGACGTATCGATGGCAACAACATCCTTCACCCCGATGCCCCAAAAGGTGCCATCCTTTGTGCTCGTATCCTTTGGGCCTTCTCAGCCGCTTACCGCGTGCTTGGAAAGGAAGAGTACCTCCTTGCAGCCACACGTGCCAAGCGGGCGTTGCTTGACGACTTCTTCGATGCCGAACAGGGTGGCGTCTTCTGGTCGCTGAATGCTGACGGTACCCCTCTCGATACCAAGAAGCAGATTTATGCCATTGGTTTTGCCATCTATGGCCTTTCGGAATATGCCCGTGCCACGGGCGACGAGGAGGCACGCATCCATGCGGTAAAACTATTCTTCGACATCGAAAACCACAGTTTCGATACCGCGAAAAACGGCTATTTCGAAGCCTTTACCCGCGAGTGGGACGAGATTGCCGACATGCGTCTGAGCGATAAGGATGCCAATGAACGCAAGACGATGAACACCCATCTGCATATCCTTGAGCCCTACACCAACCTCTACCGCGTCTGGCCTGATGCTCGGCTGCGGGCTGCCATTCAGAACCTTGTCGACATCTTCCTGACAAAGATTCTCGACCCCGAGACATGCCATCTTCAACTCTTCTTCAACGACGACTGGCAGTCGATGGTTGCAGGTTCCTCCTACGGGCACGACATCGAAGCATCGTGGCTCATCCACGAGGCTGCCCTTGTGCTGGATGATGGCGCATTACTGAACCGCACCGAGGCTTTCGTGAAGGAAATCGGACGGAGAGCGGAGGACGGCAGTTGGATGGAGGACATCTTCGTTTCTCCACGTCAGTGGTGGGAGTATGCCGAGACCGTCGTGGGCTTCATTGACATCTGGCAACTCACGGGCAGAGACCATGCCCTCGCTACCGTCATGAAGACGTGGTCATTCATCAACGACTACCTTGTAGACCGCGAGGAAGGGGAGTGGTTCTGGACCGTCAACACCGACCATACACCCCTCCGCACGGAGGACAAGGCCGGATTCTGGAAATGCCCCTACCACAACAGTCGCATGTGTCTGGAGATTATTGAGCGCGTCAGCAAGGCTTGACAGCCTGCCTCATAGCACGGATTTACACCTTTCAATGATGATGAAACGCTATTCCATCCTTACGCTCCTGGTTGTCCTGCTCTTTGCGTCATGCACGCCGAAAGGAGAGCGGAAACGTCTTGACCTTTCTGGCGAATGGCAGAGTTCCTTAGGGGTATGCCATCTGCCCGGCACCACTGACGAGAATGCACTCGGACGGGAGAATCCAGTGCCGTCTGATGAGGCCACGACACAACGTCTCACACGCCTCTATCCCTATGCGGGCATCGTCACATATACCCGCGACATCATCCTTCCCCGTGGCATGGAAGGACGCCCCTTGTCGCTCGTCATGGAGCGTACTAAACCCTCTACGCTGTTTGTTGACGGCGACAGCATCGGCTCCTTCGGCCATCTTGCCGCACCGCATGTCTATACCCTGCCTCCGCTCACGGCAGGACGGCACACCTTGTCCATCCGTATCGATAACCGTGATGCTGCCGTGCCCCGTGGCGTTCTTGGCTCACATGCCTGGACGGAGGCTACGCAGACCAACTGGAACGGAATACTTGGCGATTTCTACCTCGAGGTCCTTCCTTCCATACGCTTCACCGATATACAGGTCTACCCAGATGTGGAACGACATACCGCCCAGGTGCGCTTTGCAGTCTGGACCGACGAAGATGCTGTGGTGAAGATTTCGGCAAAGGTGCGTTCGTGGAACAGCGTTGAGCGTACGCGTAAGGCCTCCACGGCCGTTGAACTTCCCTTGAAGGCAGGTGAAAACCGCTCGGCCCTGACACTCGACATGGGCGATGACATGCTGCTGTGGAGCGAGTTTCATCCGGCTCTCTACCGTCTTGCGATGTCGTTGTCGGCGGAGGGCAAGGAAGAGAGTGGCTGTGACCGTCAGACCACCGAGTTCGGCATGCGGTCGTTCAGCGTGCAGGATACGCAGATTGCCATCAATGGACTGCGTACTTTCCTTCGTGGCAAGCACGATGGCTGTGTCTTTCCCCTTACGGGTTATTGTCCCGTCGATGTGGCAACGTGGCGTCGGTATTTCCGTATCTGCCGTGAGTATGGCATCAATCATGTCCGTTTCCACTCCTATACCCCTACCCGGGCATGTTTCGAGGCCGCAGACATCGAGGGCATCTACCTTCAGGCCGAACTGCCGTTGTGGGGGTCTGTGCGTCCCGAGACGACAGCCCAGAACGAGTGGTTCCTGCACGAGGCATCGCTCACCCTGGATGCCTTCGGCAACCATCCTTCGTTCATGGCTCTTGCCTTGGGCAATGAACTCGGAGGGGACTTCGACCTCATGACGCAATGGCTGGATGCTTTCCGTTCGCAGGATACACGTCACCTTTATGTAAAGGGTTCCAACAATGCGCTCGGCTATTCCAATCCCCAGCAAGGTGAGGATTACTGTGTCACCTGCCGTCTGGGCGGTGGTAGCCATTATGCGACGAATACCCGCAGTTCGTTCAGTTTCGCGGATGAACCCGATGGAGGTCTGCTCAATGCCGTACGGCCCAATACGAGCGCCATCTACAAGGCGGTTACCCGCTGCCCGCTGCCGGTCATCAGCCATGAGAGCGGACAGTTCCAGATTTATCCCGACTACACGGAACTGCCCAAGTATACGGGCGTCCTGCGTCCCTACAACCTTGAAATCTTCCGCGAGCGAGCACGCAAGAACGGCCTGGCCGGACAGATAGCCGCCTTCCACGAGTCTTCCGGCCGCTGGTCGGCTGCCTGCTATAAGGCCGATATCGAGTACTGCCTCCGTACGCCCGGAATGGGCGGATTCCAACTGCTCGACCTGCAGGACTATCCTGGTCAGGGAACGGCGCTAGTAGGCATTCTGGATGCATTCATGGACAGCAAGGGCATCGTCGACCCCAATGCATGGCGGGGATTCTGCGGCCCTGTAGTGCCGCTGGCACTCATGGACAGCCTCTGCTTTGTTTCTGCCGACACGCTCCATGCCGACATCGTGGTGGCCAATTACGGCGAGGAGGTGCTGCACGACATCGTGCATTTGTGTCTGACGGGCGATGATGTGGATGTCTCTTCCTCGCTGATGTCCGTGAGGGAGTTCCCGCAGGGCGGACTTACAAAGGCAGGCTCATTGTCCCTGCCGCTCTCCTCCATCCAAAAGCCTACACAACTGACGTTGAGGCTGACGCTGGGCGATGTTGTCAACGACTATCACTTGTGGGTCTATCCCCCGTCTCGTCTGCTGGCCGACTCACTCACCCTGACGGCTGCTGCGAAAGAACCGTTTGTCGTGGCACATCGTCTCGACGATGCTCTCGCCGCCTTGGACAGCGCGGCAACCGTACTCTATTTTCCCTCGGAGGAGGAGTTGGAGCCCGTCTCCGTGCCTGGCTTGTTTACACCTGATTACTGGAATTTTTCCATGTTCAAGTCCATATCCGAGAATGCCCACCGCCAAGTCTCGCCTGGTACTCTCGGCTTGTTGATGGACATGTCGCACCCCTTGTTTGACGGCTTCCCGACCGACGATCATACCGACCAGCAGTGGTGGAGCATCGTGCATGCCTCCCGTGCGCTTATCATCGATGACTTGCCGCGGAGCCTCGTCCCTCTTGTTCAGGTGATTGACAATGTGGAACGTAACCACCGGCTGGCCCTCCTCCTCGAATGTAGGGTGGGTGAAGGGCGCCTGATGGTGTGCTGTACTCGTCCCGACCAGGCTGCGGCCACTCCGGAGGGTGCTGCCTACCTGCAAGCCATCGTTGACTGGCTGCATATCCAGCCTGCCGATGAACTACCTTCCTTGACGCCTGCAAATCTGCGAAAAGTATTCGGCGCTTCCGTCAAGGATGAGGTATCAGAGGGCGTCAAGAACCTCTCCGACTACACGCAGTCTTGAAGCAAAGTATGCAGTAATATACGGCTTTATGCGGTAATACACGACTTCCTACAGTCTTGAAACCAACCCCAACAGTATGTCATCCGTGTCGAACAGTGCAGATGAGTCGCCCGAAAGGCGTGATTTCTCAGAAGTACTTTTAAAATAATTTTGTGTAAATATACAATTCATACAATAATATACACTTTATACACCCCAAAACTTGTGTGTAACATGTAACGTAACATGTTACGCGGTGTGTTTCGCTTGATGTTACGCGGCTTGTTACACAGGGTTTGGTACGCGGCATATCCTGCTGGGATGCGAGGGGATTGCTTTGTCTGCCTTTCCTATGGGGTGGGGCAATCTTTTCCACCGCTTCTGCATTCTGCATGCAGCCACGAAAAAAGCCGCCCCGATGGGGACGGCTTCTTTTGGATGTGATGTCAGCAGCGGTTACTTGACTTCCTTGGCGGGTTTGTCGGTGTTGAGTTCGCTCTTGACAATGGGTTTGGCTTTCTGTGCCTTCTTGGGTGAAATCTCGGGCTTGGTTGTGGGCTTGGCCTCTACTCCCTGGACGGCAGCAGGCTGGGTCTGTACGGTGGTCTTGGCGTTGCCAGTGGTCTTGCCGGGCTTTGCTGCGGGCTGGGGAGCGGCTACGGGAGCTGCGGGGTCGATGGCCTGCATCTGAACCTGTTCGGTCTGGTTGACGACTTTGGCCTTCTTGGCGGGTTTCTGTGCACTAACACTGAGTGTGCATACGAATGCAGCCATGGCTGCGATGATGAGCATCTTTTTCATTTCGGTTGAATTTAAAAGGTGATTAAAATAAGATGGATACTATAATACTTTTATTTTGAACATACGGGGCGTACGGATTGCAGGTAGTAGCGTGGAACGGAACCAAGGGATGCTTTGGCTTTGCTGCCTGTGCCGGTCATGCCGATATACCAGGCGTTGGCAGGCTCTTTGGTCTTGAGGGTGGCCGTCCAGTATTCACCGCTGGATTTCTCGATGAGTGAGGAATAGTCTTTGCCAATCTCGCATCCTGCAGCGGGGAACAAGAGGGTCTTTCCGTTGTTGGTGAATTCATATACATCCGTGGAGGCGTTATAGGTGACCTTGCAGGCCTTGATGAGTTTTTTCCATTCATTGTAGGTGGGCATACGCCATTTTCCTCCCCATTGGCGGGTGACGATGTCGTACTTGGTGCCGGAGATGTTGCTGTGAGGGTCCGCGCCTCCGTAGTACTTGAGGCAGGTGGCTTCGTCCTCGACATAGGCGCCATAGGAGGCATCAAAGCATTGCTCCTTGTGCTTGCCGGTGGGGTCGCCCCAACCGACGAGTACTCCCGATTCTTCGGGGTCATTGGCTCCGAGGTTGACATTCGACCAGAGGATGCCCGTGCCCATGTCGATGGCTTCTGCTCCCTCGGGGGTGTTGTCGGGATGGAAGGTGGCACAATCGATCATGTGGCCGTCGGGGGCATATATGGAGGCTGTGAGGGCACTGTTGAGGCTTTTGGGAACCCAGGTGACACGTACGATGCCATCTTTGTCTTCAACCGTGATGCCATGGTGGCCCTCTCCGCTCGTTGATGAGCCATATTCGTAGAGTTCGCGGGCATTGTCTTCCGTCTCGAAACGGACGAAGACGGGCAGCCATGTGTTGGTATGCTTCCATGCCAGAATCTTGTTCTCCACGGTGAGCGAGATGTTGTTGGGGGCTCCCACCTTGATGCTTGCATCGGTGTTGGACGAGAGGTTGTTGGGTGCATTCCAGAGTTGGAGTTCGCTGCCGAACTTCTTGCTCAAGAACTCCTTCTTTGCCAGTTCGTATCCAATGACCTCGGCTTTGATACCCACGGCGAACTCGTTGCCAAAGGCGGCATCCCACTTCCAGCAAAGGCCTGTGGTGGTGTTGATGCCTGCGGAGACGGTTGTACGCACATAGGGCTTGTAGGCTACGTAGGGACCGATGATGTCGTAGAGAAGTACGTCGAACTGCGGATAGACATAGAGTTTGGCCTCAGCAGAACCATTAATGCCGAGTGTCGGCTTCTGGGCGCTCCATGTCCAGTCGGGTTTGTTGAAGACGCGGCTGAAACTGCCATTCTTCTGATTCCACTTGATACCCAACTCGATGTCACTGTCGAATGAGGCGGTACCGGCTATGGTGAAGTCGATTTCGGCGGCGAAGGTGAACTCAGGCTCGGCAAAGAAGTCGGCATTGGCTGCTACCATCATAGGCACGGGACCGATGGCGAACACGGCCTTCGGACCAGGGAAATGCATGAGTTGCTTGGCTTGAATCTTCTTGGTGGTTTCCTTGTTGAGGGTTTTGGACAACTTGACGTAGAACTGTGAGGAGAGTTCGAGACTGGGTTTGAAGAAGAAGAGCGGGGTGATCTCGACTTTTCCCTTCTTGTAGGTACTGACGAACTCGCCATCGGCATAGTTGGTGGTCATCTTGAATCCGAGGTCGCACATGAAAGTTGCTCCGCCCTTGACGCCGAGCGTGAATCCGGAACCGTCGTTGGGGTCGCTGTGCAGGTCAAGAATGTCGGGACCGCCAAGTTCGAAGTGGATGGAACCGGGTTCATCGCCGCGTGTGGCGTTGCGTGCACAGTAGGCTTCGTAAGACTCGCGTATCCACTGGCCGTTTTCGTCCTGGTAGCGCATCTCGGTAGGATGGAACTGAGGCAGACGGCGTGACTGTTCGGCCACGCGCCGCACGTTGGGGCGTGAGGGGGCCTCGACATTGCGGCTTCCTCCTCTGTGGCCTCCCAGCCAAGGGGCGTAGATGGCATCGTCGCTGTCGCCGTTGTAGGGGTAGAAGACTTCCTCCTCTTCCTCCTTATCCAGCAGACTGTCGGGGAAGACGGCATCTTCATCGATGTCGCACTCGTAGAGTTCGCAGTCGGGTTCCTCGCCCAGGCAGAGTTCAAACTCGCTGCCGCTGAAGACATCCTCGAGGGTACCCTGCTCGGTGACGGCGGTTACGGTATTGCCGTCAACGGTCGAGGAGACGACCTTGCGGAGGTACATGGCGGTGTCCACATCGACGGTGATGATGGCACCCTTGGTGATTTGGGCTGCCGTCACTTTGTCGGCGATGTTCATGGTGATGGTCGCCTGCTTGTCGTTGGGGACCTCGATGCTGAGGACTTCGTTGCCCGACTTGTCCCAGTCGATGGGTACGTAGTCTTCGCTGACAACAATCTGTCCATACTCAGTCTGGATGGTGTCGGCCTTCTTTTCGGGTATCTCTATCGGTTCTTCGCCACAGGAGAAGAAACCGGCAGCGAGCATCAGGATGAAACCGATGGGCAGGATTTTATCAAGGTGTTTCATATGTCAATCGAATAGTATTACTTTGACTGCTATTTTCTGTTTTGGTTTAATTTGAACGTCGTGTGCCCTTCAGGGTGATGGGGGCGGTGAGGGTACCATGGACGTTGGCATCGAAGGGGATGGTGGTGTCAAAGTCGATGAGTACTTGTTGCGCACGGTCGTAGCCCTGGAAGCAGAAGGGGGAGTTGTCGATGTTGTCGTTGCCCACGCGGAACACGGTGTAGGTGATGCCGTGGCTGGTGAGGGTATTTCCCGCGCCGCGGTAGTCGTCATTGCCGTAGAGGGCTGTGAGTGAAATCTCGCAACTGGTGGGTTCGGCTTGCATGGGGATGGTGGAATAGACGAGGCGTTCGCCGTCGATGAGGATGTCGGCATAGACGACGGTTTCGTAGCGCCAGAAGTCGGGGCGTATGTTCTTCCAGTTGGGGATGACAGTCACCACCAGTTTGTTGAAGACTGTGGGATCGGCCTCGGCATAGACGGTGATGATGGCAGTACCAGCGCCGATAGCGGTGACAACTCCGCCGGGAGTGACAGCGGCGATGTCCTTGTTGTCGGTGTCGCAAGTGATGCCGTCGTTCTCGCAGTAGTTGGGTTCAACGCCGTAGTCGATGGTGTAGGTCATGCCTTCTTCCAGCACGATGACAGAACGGCCGAGGAGTATGGCAGTGGGGGGCTCTGTGCCGTCGTGGACGGTAAAGCGGCAACTGCCGATGACGCCATCGGGGGTGATGACGCTGACGACATCCTCGCCACGTGCCATGGCGGTCACTGAGAGGTCGGCGGCGCGGGCCTTCACGATGGTGTCGCCGTGGAGGGCACTCCACAGCATGCTGCTCATCAGGTAGTCGCGGTCGGACTGGCTCTGCTGCGTCATGTTCTTACCGTTGGAGATGGTCAGGCTGGAAGGATTCAGTTGTATCTTCTCGCCTACCATCAGGTTGTAACTTGCATTCAACGGCACCTTGGTGATGGATGGAAGTTCGTCGGGGTCATATTCGTCAGGCAACCCAGGGGCAAAGTAGTCTCCGCAACTGGTTACCATCAGGGTGGCAAATGCCATTGTAACCCCTGCCATCAATCTATTCAAGTGGATAAACTTCTTCATGAGTATATCTTGTTATGTTACTCTTTCTAGTACTATTTCTTGGCCGATACGGTGACCTCGTTGCTGTAGGTGGTGCTGCGGCCATCCTCGTAGAGTATCTTGATACGGTACTTGGTGGTCTGTCCTGCCTTCAGACGGTAGTCGATGTAGGTGCGGTTGTCATAGTCGGCACTGCGGTAGGGACGGAAGAAGGTCTCTCCCTCGAGTTGGCGTTCGATGACAAAGTGGAAGGGGGCTACCAACGGCAGGTCCTCGGGGATGGTCCATCCGAGGACGGTCTGGCCGTTGTCGCTGCGCCAAGCACCCTCGAGTTTGATGTCGACATTGAAGATGCGTTGTCCGGGGTGGAAGACGACGATGGCCTGTGACATGCCTGTAGTGACGCCCGTGAGGTTCGTGGCTGTCATGGAGTAGTAGTAGCGCTGCACCTGTTCGGGCTCGGGCTCGTCAATGGCGATGAACAGGTTGCCCTCTATTTCGCTGCGCTCATACTCTTTCACAAGTGTCCACTGTTTCTCCTTGGTGAGGCGGCGGTAGAGGCTGTACTTGCGGATGTCCTTCTCGGGTGAGAGATGCCAGCGGCTGAGCACGCGGTCGCCATCGTTCCAGATACTGTCGGCCCAGCACTCGGTGGGGGCGGTGTAATTGGGACGCAGACACTGATAGACGGGGCTGAACTCGGAGTTGTTGCCCGTGTAGTCCACGGCACGTACTTTATAGTATTTATATGCCTGGTTGACCTGCATGGAGAGGGTGTCGATCCACATGGTGTCGCGCAGCAACTGGTTGCCAGGAGCCAGCATGAACTGATGGGTGGTGTCGTTGGCGAGGAATACCTCGTAGAACTGTACGTCATCAGAGGGTGAGGGACTCCATACGAGTTGCACGATGCCGCCGGGGGTGACGGTAGCACGCAGGTTGCTGGGCGCCTCGGGGGGTACGAGGTCCACGATACGCATGGGCATGGGCATGGCGTACGTCATGTTCATGGCGGTGTCGACAGCGGCAATGGTGACCATGCTGGTAGTGAGACCGCTGACATCGACGGTGACGCTGCTGTCGCGCGGCGCGATGAGACGGTCGCTGATCAAGGGTACCCAACCCTGACTGATGTCGACGCTGTCGGTAGCCGTCTCGTCGAAGGGCAGTTCCTCACCTTCCGGGGTGGCTGCTGCCATCTGGTAGAAGGGAATATAGCCCATGAGGTCGGCTTCGAACACATCCTTGTGGAAGTCGATGGTGGCCGTGATGGCATCATCGCCACGGTGGATGGTGATGAGTTTGATGACTGGTGGGGCGGGGGGTACGAGGTCGGGCACGACGACTGTGTGCTCGGGGCCAGGTGCGGACCAGTTGCCGAACGAGTCAAGGCCGCGCAGACGGTAGTGGTAGGTGCCGGGCAGCAGGTCCTCGTCAACGAATACCGAGATGGGTTCTTCGTCGGAAAAGTCGATGCTCATCGAGATGTAGGGCTTGTCGTTGACCTTCTGCCATCCGCCGCTCTCGCCATCCTTGCGCCGCTCGATGTTGTAGGCGCTGTAGGTGGAGTAGGGCCAGAAGAGGGATACGCTGTTGACACTCGTCATGGAGTCGGCGAGTTCAATGGCGCAAGGCTCGGGTGTGTAGGGCACATTGGTGAGCAGCAGGTCGGTAGGGGAGACGTACAGCACGGTATCGGCCATGTGGGGAAGAATACGGTAGAAGTACTTCTTGCCGGGCTTCACGTCGTGGTCCACATACATCAGACCCATGGCGGCAGCAAGGTCGGGACGCATCTCGGCGATGAACATGGCAAAGCCGAAGGTGTTCTGCTGCTCCTCATACACTTCCATGATGGATCCTGCGGTACCTGGATGACTGCGGGTGTTGTTGAGGGCCGTACCCTGTCCGAAGATGGTCTCTACGGCGCCACCCGCGAGGGTGTCATTTGCAGCGAACACCTCCTCGAACTTGTATCGGTTCCACGCTCTGACGTAGGCGATGGAGTCAAGATCCCAGTCCTCCTCATCGACGCATCCGCGCCATATCTCGTAGCCGTAGCCGTTGAGGTATTTCCAGGGCACATACTCGCTGGGAGCCCAGCGCAGGGCGATGCTGTCGCCGTAGGGGCGGGCAAGCAACTGGATGGTGAAGGGGTCGTCCTCGACGATACCCTCGGCCCTGCGCAGTGAGTCCAACTCATGGTAGTAGTCATAGAGCGAGTCGACGGGGACATTATCGAACTCATGACCCTGGGCGGTGACCTTTGTCTTATCTTCTTCATCATCGTCATCCGGCATGAATGAAGCCTTGGGGGCTGCCCACATGACTGCTGCCGAGGGCATCAGGATGGCTGCCAGGAGCAGCCGCAGTGTTGTTGTACGTATCATAGTTGCTTTCATTTTTGTCTGTTGCATGCTTTACTTATAGGCGTTGATAGTGCGGACGGATGTGTCAAGTTTGTAATTGCTGGCAACACCGTTGAGCGGATTTTGCTGCGTGATGGTGTAGGTAAAGCCATTGGCACGGGCCTGGTCAACGTCGTAACTCTGATTTTTGGTGTCGTAGCAGTTGGCGCGGAAGAACTCGTATTGGATGCTCTTCACGTTGTTGCAGTACCAATCAAAATTGAACTGATAGTCAAAGGAAATGGTGGAGTCATTTCTTTTGTATCCGCCTGCGATGAATAGAGGCTTGAAACTGTATCGTCCGTCAGGTCGCGCTTCTGCGGTGCCATATCTTTCACCGAAGCAGTCGTTGTATTTTTTGCGGTCTCCTTTCTCTCCATGGCAATACCACCAGTCGATCATGCCCATGAGATAGGGCTGGTATTTAGGCATGACGGAACGTTTCGTTGTGCCATATGTGTAGTTGCCATTGGTTTTGGTGCCGAGGTTGATATCCTTGCCAATAGCAATGACACCGTTGCTGTAAAGGTCATTGGCATTGTAACTGGAAACCCAGGATTGGATGTCGGCCCGACGTGTCTTGTCGCTGCTGGTGCGGAAGGTTCCGTAGTACTCGCGGACGCTCTTCATGACATCGCTGACGAGGGCTAACTGCTCTTCCATAGCATCGGCAACTGTCCACAGTTTCTTTTGGTATCCCCATGTTCTGCTATAGCCGCCTGTGGCTCGAACGATGTTGCTTCCCAAGCACTGGTTATAGGTGGGCATTGTGTAGCACACACCAGCATCTTTTATTAGCATCGCGCCTTGACTGTAGTAGTACCATGTTTGGGTTCGTGACGAGTAATAGCTGCTGCCACTGGAATAGCCAGGTGTGTATTCTGTTGTGAAAATCTTAGGTTCATCCCAATGGAGACGATAGGGTGTACTTTCGAAGCGAAGATGCAGCGAGGCGGGAGCATAGATGTCATTTTCCAGGAAATCGGTATGGTCATATATGTCGCGGCTGTTGAAGAACGCATAACTTCCTACGTAGGCCAACCACACAAGGGGATCGTAATAGACATACGACGAGAATAGTTCAGAATCACTCTTCATTGCTAATTCCCGGGGTGAGAAGCTCGTGTTGGTGTAGTTGATGGCTACAGGCCTCATTCCCTCAATGGAAGAGAACCATTTTGGGTTGGATGCGGTAGTGTTGATGGGCGCATTGTTCTTCACCAATTTGGTTTTGGCATATTCGGCAAAGTTCTTGTACTCTTCTAATCCTTTTCCATAGTAGTCGGCGACAGAAATAGGCCATTCGTAGATTTGTTGTACGAACATATCCTTCGAAGACTCTTCCTTGTTGGTGATTTCGCTTTCCTCGGTGGTCATCTCTGTCGTGAAGAGGGCATCGGCATTCATCTCCTGGTAGTAGTTGGCCATGAAGGCTTCCAGGTCAATGGTGGTGCTGGTCTCGGCAGTACCCGCCTTGGCGTCGAGGAACTTGTTAGAATCATCCGTGGTAGCTTCATCGGTGTAGGTGACCTCTTTCTTTAGCGTGTTGAGGTAATTCTGAAGCTTATCTTTGTCAACTTGCTCGATGATGATACGGTATTTTTGTACGTTGTTGTTTAAATAATCCATCAAGTTAACGCCATCGATTGTGAGCCAGTGATAGGGGGGCTGAATATCGGGACGGGTTCTCACGGGGACCTCTTTGATGCTGCCATTGCTTTGTTTCTCTCCGCAGTGATAGGTGACAGGAATGGAGAGTACCTTGCTGTTCGCTACAGAGGCAGCGTTGGCATAGTAGGTAAGGTTGCCGTGTTCCTTGTCGAATACGTCGGCACTCTTCACTATTTCGTTGGCGGCAGCATAGTTCGGGTCGTAGACGAGTCCGCTGGTCGAGGTTTCACCTGCGGGGATTGCAGCCGTAGCAGCAGATGCCACGGGGGATGGCGTGGCAGAGGCATGAGTGGGCTCGGCTGCCGTGCTGCGCGGGGCATTGGCTCCTGTCTTGGCGTTCATAGTGGAGGCAACGTTGCTGATGATGCTGGCAGCGGCTGCCGAAGGAACACCGGGCACGGCGGGAGCACCCGCTTTGGCATCGGCCTTGGCAGTGGCCTTGGTCTTGGCGTCGGGATCAGCGGGGGAGGACGTCTCGGGCTCTACGAGCAGTTCGTGAGCCTCTGCGACACCCGGCACCGTGCTGAGGTGCATGGCCAGCAGGTCGTCGGTGGGCAGTATGTACCAGGCATCGGAGATGGTCTCGGCGGCTGCCGTGGCTGCTCCTCGTGCCTCGACGGTCGCACCTGCCGATGTCAACTTGGCAACTGCGGCATCAGCGTCAGCCTTTGACAGTCCCTCTTTCACGATGATGGGCGTAGGTCCCTCGATGATTTTCTTGGCGTCAGCAAGCCCTGTTCCTGTGATTTCTCTATAAGCCTTGATGACTGCAATCTTACCATCGCCTACGGCTGTGATGACGACAGTGAAGAGCGAAGTGCTCGTCGAAGAGGAAGCCTGAGTCGTCGTCTTCCCGCTTACTTCAGCCTTTGCACCGGCTGCTGTCAACTTGGCAACTGCGGCATCGGCCTCGGTCAGGGTGAGGCCCTTCTTGACGATGATGGGAGTTGCCCCTTCCACCAAGGTCTGGGCTTGTTTCAGACCCAGTTCCGTGATTTCCCTGACGGCCTTGATGACATTGAGTTTATTGTCGCCTACATTGGTGATAACCACGGAGTAGGAGGCTCCGTTGGCTTCGCCTTGCGCGAGTCGAGATGCCTCGGCGCGGGTGTAATCGCTGTAGGACTTCTCCGTTACCTCATTGTACTTGGCTGTGCATTTTGCACTCTTCAGGTTAGAAACTAATTCTTCGGCTTTTGTCTTGGTGAGACCTTCTGCCACGGTGATGGGCATTGTCATGGACAGTATATTATAAGCCTCTGAATAGGTCGATCCTATTGTTCCCATAAGGGCGTAACACATATCCTTAGTGACAGTGGCAGTGGTACGCCTGGTGACGACGACATTGTAGGTGGTGAGTGTAGCCAGTCCGTTCGACGATTGGTCATCGACCTTCATGGAGGCTTTGGCACCTATTTTGTTGAGGTTATTGACAATCGTCGAGGCCTGTGCCTGTGACAATCCGTAGAGCATGTCGGCAGGCATATCCTTGGCGATGAGTTTCGTCGTGAAGTCGTCGTAGACGTAGTATCCATCCAACTTTCCGATGTATTCAATGACTTTTGCCTGGCTGCTTCCCAAATTTTCAAGGGTGGCCGTGTAGGTGACGGTACCTGTTGAGGCAGTGCTCTTCACAACCTTGGCTTTAGCACCTGCGGCAGTCAGATTTTCAACGTAATCATCGGCTGTGGTCCGGGAGACTCCTTTGAGAACGGTAACGGGATAGCCGTTTTCGACGACACCCTTGGCCGTGGTCATGTTGACACTGAGGCCTTCTATGACAGCCTTGATGAGAGATATCTCTGACATGGAACCGCGGTTGGTGACGACAACGTTCCAGATGTTGTCCGAACTGAGCGCTTGCTTGTTGGCTTCATCATAGTAGCCCTGGGCCTGGTCGGCATAGGCCTTACACTTGGCGATGCCATCCTTTACCTTTTGTGCATTTTCGATATCTTGCTTTGCTGCCGATGACAGACTGGCAAGTTCGTTGGCGGTGTAGTCGGTCTTGATGGAAACGACTTTACGGAAGTCGGTATTGGCATCGTAGTAGACATTGAGGGTCTTGTCAACATACTCATAGCACTGTGCAAGCAAGTCGTCGCGTTGCGAGGTGTATCGGCTCACGATGGCAGTCTGTAATGAAGAGTTGGCATTTGGATTGTCGATGGCATTGATGATGTTCTTGCCCATGTTCTGTGCATCGTTGGCAGTAGTCTTTGCCTCGTTTGCACAGCGTGCTGCCCTTGAGATGTACGTCTCTATGCCGAGAGCCGAGAGAGCCGTGTTGCCTGCGATGCTGTCGGCAATGGCATCACGGTAGCCCTTGGCTTCGGTGGTGTAGGGACTGGACATGGTGAAGTCGACAGCCGTATCGTAGGCTTCCTGGGCACCTTCGAGCGCATCGCTCAGTCGGTTGTAGCGTGTCTGGTTGCTGTCGGACTTGTATTCGGCGCTGGCCATATACGACACTACAGACTCCCAATATTTGCGTCCCTGGTCGGCAGCCTTGCGTGCACCTTCAGTGACTCTCTCGTAAGTCATCCACTTGTCGAAGACGGCCAGAGAGTCTGTCATGGCGGCGACGTCGAGGGCGATGTCCTTGGTGTAGTCGTGCTGTGCGTATATGCCGGCAGCCTTCTCACTGAGTGCCTTTGACTTCGTGAGGGGTTCTTCCATCTCCTCGCGATACTGTTCCAACGTGTGGTTGGGGTTGGCATAGGTCCGGGCATCGGCCATCAGACCCAGCATGTTGACCTTGTTGGTCCATACATCGGACCGCATGGTCTTCAACTGGGCAACAGCATCAGCCAGCGAGTCGGCTTCGTGTGTGAGCACATTCAGGGAACTGATGTACTTCTTGATACTGTTCGACTCGGCTGTACAGTAGATGTTCGGTATGACGTTGCTGAACTTCTGCTGAGCCTGCTTGTAATAGTAGAGTGTGGAGTCTTTGACGGTGACGGTTTCCTTTGGATTGAGACTGGTAGCCGCCTTGCGTGTGGTGCGGGAAGTACCCAGACCCTTGTCGACACAGGCGAAACCTGCATTGTAGTATGCGGTGACATCCTTCAGTGCCTGAGCAGCCTGTGAGGCATCGCTGATGGTGCGCTCGACAGGACACTCGGTGAACAGAATGTCTTCGTCGGTGACGGTAATCGGAGATTTGAAGACACCACCTGAGGTTGCTGTGCCCCATGAGGACTTCGGCTCCGAGTAGGTCGTGGTTGTGATCTCGGTCTTCAGTGCATCCAATGTCTTGACGGTCTGTGAGAGTTGAGAGAAGGTCTTCTGGTCTACTATCAGCAGTTGCTTATAGTAATCAATAGCCAGGAGGAGGCTGTGGTAACTCTCAGGAATCCACTTTAGGGTGGCATACTTGGTGTACAACGCAGAAGAACCGAAGATGCTCTTTGTCCCAGACATCATGGCGTCCAGAGAGTTCACATAGCGGTGCAGACGCTCCTGTGCCAGGCCTGTGGCCTTGGGTACGTTTCGATAAACGTCTCCGCCATTGGTCTTTGTTCCATATTGTACATGATAGGTGTCGGAGAAGGGGTCGTGTTGACTCTCGGCTACACTGCCATCGCTGTTGAGGACGGTGAAGTAGTCCACGTCGCCGTTCTGATCCACATAGTAGCCGCTCTTGCTGCGTGCCATGACGGATGCGTCGGCAGGTACCCAAAGGCCGTGCTCATACTTCTCGATGCGGGCACGGATGTCGTACTTGACAGGGTCGAAGATGTCGTCACCAACGCATACTCGGCTACCTTTGAGGTGCAATTCAGGATTGACGAACTCATCGGTGTAGTAACGTTCCTTGTCTGAGTTGGGGAACTTGATGACAACATCCTGATTGATATTATTGGGCAACTTCGTGGTGTGGAAGTAGACGGTGTCGGCATCTGACCAAGGACGAGCAACGTCCTTGTAGTTGGTGGATTCGTCGTTGTAGATGGGATCCTGCTCACGTCCGTTGACAATCTCCTTGGCATATCCCTTCATGACCATCATATAGTAGGTGCGTGGGGCGAGTTTGCCGTCGGGGACGGTGATGGTGTAGTCTTCCTGGTTGTGAGAACTGTACTCGAGCATACTTACCGACTGGTACTTGGAGGAAGGAGTGGTACCGTTGCCGAAACTGTAGAGTTCAGTCTGCGGGTTGAGGTAGAACTTGTAGGCGCGGTGGCAGTTGCCGTAGTACTCTTCGGGATCTCCGTCGCGGCCTGCCATGCGGTTGGCCTTGTTGACATCCACGAGGTCGAGACGGGCGCCGATAGCCATGTTGGTGGTGAAACCGAGGGTGGAGTAGCACGATGCGCCATCATCCTGATCCTTGATCTTCCAGGCGGTGTCCATATCCTTGTCATGGTCACCGGGAGTCATATCGCCGAAGATTTCGATGTCGTCGAGCGGGTTACCAGCATCGGGATAGCAGACCTCGCCCACCTCAAGGGTGAGGGAGCCGTTGAACTTGATGAGGCCGCCTAACAGTTTGCACTTGGCTTTGACCTTACCGTATGCCCATGAGGGGTTGGGGAATCCGCCTTGGAGGAGGGCACCCAGACCAACATCGATGAGAGGTATCTTGCCCTTGAATATCCAGAGGTTGATCATCAGTCCCATTTCGCCTTTGGCGAGGGCATAGACCTGTCCTGTTCCGTAGAAACCACCCTTGCCGCCAGCCTTCTTGCCGTTACAAGTGCCGGTGACGCTCTTCAGGGCGATGTCGAAGCCGGCGAGCAGGGAGGCGCGTGCATAGCAGATGACGGCATTCACGCCGAAGTCTCCACCTGCCTGTGCACCGAACATGACGCCACCGTTGCCCTTCGGGTCGAAGTTGGAAACGGCATTCTTGCGCTTTTCATCAGCCTTGTTGGAGAGACTCTGGCTGTTGCCGCTGGCATCCTTACCGTTGAGGAATTCTTGAATCTCGCTGGGGATGGGAGGCAACTGACCATCGTTGGGAAGTTCGTTACCGATGCAAAGGTATGCGTTGGCCCAGATTTTGCCCCAGACGGCGATAGGATCGTCCTTTCCTCCGGCTTGGAAGTCAATGAGGGTGATGGAGCAGCGGCTCTTCTGTTCGCTTTCGTAACTGCCGTCACCAGGCTGACCGAGGTAGAGGTGCCACTTGGTCTTGAAATTGCCGACATAGTCGTCGGGCTTCATAGTGACCTTGAAGTCGAGGGAGAGGTGAACGCCGCACGATACCTTGGGCTTGCGGTCTGCGGCTTCCTTGTTCTTGCTGCCGCTCTTGTCTTCCATCTCTTCGAGTCCGGCAGTGACGTCGGGAATCTCGATCTTTTGTCCGGTGAAGGCTTCGCACATGGCATCCATGTCGCCTCCGGCATCGACGGTGATGTTGAGTTGCAGGTACTTGCCTCCCTCCTTGCTGGAGAGATTCTGGTAGACGAGCGAACAGTCGGCATTGATGAGACCATCCTCAGCCGTCGGGGTCACGCAGAGGGCGTGCATCTTACCCGTCATGCGGAAGGTGGACAGACGGTTCTTGGCTGCGTCGTAGACGACAATCATCTTCACCTTGGCATTCAAGCCACGTTCCATACCCGTGGTACAGATGCCCAGTCCGAACATACCGCCATGCACGTCGCGTGCAGCCGTCTTTGTCCACTTGAGAGGACTGTCGTCATCGGTGTTGGAGAGTGAGGTGTTGAAGTAGAATCCGCCAGCGATGTTGTTGAGCGCAATGGGACCCATGGGGATGCCTGATGCGCTGCCGACCTCGGCTGCAAAGTAGGCTTGCATGAACTTGCCCTTTTCGTCGGTGCACTTGAAGAAGCCACCTTCGGCCGTCATGGTGAAGAGGTTACCCGGCAGTACGAATTCCAATGATCCGGCGTAACCCTTGCGTTCATCGGTCTCGCTGAACTCAAGCATACCATCTACCTTGCACCCACCGAACTCGGATTTGATGCCGATCTTGTCGAGGGTCGTCTCAGCATAGTCGACGCTGATGTTCTTGATATCCTTGATGTCGAGTTTCGCCCATACGGTAACGCCGGCCGTAGCCGTGAATGTACCGCTTTCGCCCAGCAATCCGACCGAACCGACGATGTTCACGCCGGTGAGTTTGTCACCGCTCTTGGTCTTGCTGGCAATGCCGAAGTGTTCGAGGGTGAAGTTGAACGGGCCAAGTTGCTTGCCGGGGGAGGCGAGGCTCCAGGTGCCGAGGTCAAACCACAGGTCACCCTTCTTCTCTCCCTCGCAGATGGGTTTGAAGGTATAGGCGAACTTCTCCTGCGCTGCGGTGCTCTGCTCGGATTTCTTTTCCGGAGCATAGTTGGCGAGGCGCATGCCGGTGAACTCGATGCCGGAGATGCTGAAGTCGAGAGGAATCTTCTTGGATACATCTTCCAGACCTCCGATGGTAATCTTTCCAGCCATCAGCAGTTCCACGTCGGTCTCATCTTCGAAGTTGTGGACCGTGAAGCCGGTGTTTTCCTTGTTGAGTTCCAGTTTGGCGAGGAAGAAGTCGAACGAGGGGTTCTCGCGCGGGTCCATGGTGAACTTGATGTCAAGTCCCTTTCCTTTGGATTTCTTCTTCTCGGCCATTTGCATGGTGGTCTTGTACTGCCACTCGCCGCCGATGATGGGGGCCTCGATGCCGCCGATGATGTTGGAACTGGCGAACTGGTTGGAGATGATGTTGACGTCTACGCTCTCAAGCGAGATGCCCCATCCTCCTGCCTTGCTGGTGTGTGCCTTGACGATGGGGGCGTCCTTGGCACCAGCCACCTTGGCTTTGAAGGAGATGTTGCCGGCCTTGTCATACAGCAGGTTGTTCATGGAAATCTCAATGGGACTGCCGTCCTCTTCGTCGAAGAACGAAGGCAGCAGCAAGCCCACCTTGTCGATGTGGAGGCCTTGCCAATGGAGAATATTCTTGTCACATTCGGCAGCCTTCTTGTCGTAGACGATGGCTCCGTCGTTGTCGGGAAGTTTGAAGTTCTTCGGGTTGTGGGTCATCGAGTGGTCGTAACTGATGCCGGAACCTCCAGGGATGAAGGTGAAGCCGGCAGCCTCCTCGACCTGGAAGTTGTCCATGGCGAGGGTACCCAGCCAGTTGTCCCAGTCGCGGAAGAATGCGCGGATGGTGATGGCGGGAGTTTCGTTCTCAATGATGTTACCCTTGTCGTCGGCCTTGATGAGGCCGGGAACGGTCATGTCTGCTTCGAAGCAAAGGCTGTCGAGGCCGTTGCTGCTGAAGGTCATGCTGCAGCCATCGTCGAGGCCGATGAAGTCGCTCGGAGCCTTCAGATTGAATCGGAACTGCGTCTCGGGGTCGACGAGAGTGAAGTCGGAGAGCAGCGCGATGGTGACGCCTTCGGGCACAAACGACTCGGGACCGATACAGATGCGGGGGGCGCCGAAGACGGCCACGTCACTGTCAATATAGTTGCTGTTCGGCATGGCCAGCATACCGAGCACGCTCACGGCAGCCGTGGTGGGGGAGAATGTAGCTGAAAGAATCTGGATGTCAATCGGCGAGGAGTCAAGCGTGATGCCACCGTCGCCAAGAGGCTTCTTGAGGCTCAGCGGCAGGTTGACGCTGATCTGGTTCTCAATCATGTCGTCGATGAACTTCGCACCGCTCTGTGCATACTTGTAGTATTGAGCAATCGATGCGTTGTTCTGCAGATATTCGTCGACCTTGTTGCCAAGGGCCTCGGCATTGCCTGAATTGACATAACTGGAGAAGTTGCAGTCATCGAAGATATCGTAAGGAATATAACTCGACAGGGCTTCCTCTTCTTCGTGGCATGATCTGACGGCACCTTCGTAGACAATCTTGTCGCTGTTGATTTTCAGACTGTCGAACTCGACATTGATCTTCAAGGGCCAACCGCTCTTTCCGAAGGGATACCAAGAGATGTAACCGGTTCCTTTATAATATTTCTTGTTGACAAGGTTTGCATTGGTGAGGGTGAGCGGGAATTCACCGATTTTCACCTCCATGTCGCGCAACTGTTTCTCGTTCATGACGGCCAACTCACGGTTGGTGATGTTGTTGGCGGCATCCGCATAGCAGTCTGCCATGCCTGCACTCTTGTCGGAGAGGTCGGCATAGGCTTGCTGGTAGATGTTGCGGCGGTCTTCTTCGACGCTGATGGAGGCCTCGTTGGTGCAGTTGGCAGTGACGGCATAGACGAGGTTGTCATTGATTTTAACCTTGGTCTTCAGGTCCTCCCACGACACGGTGTACTGAAGAGCCGTGAGGCTGTCCTTCTTGATGATGGGCGTTGTCTGGAGTGCCTGCTCAAGGCTTTGCAGCGAACTCTTCTTATATACGCGCACATTGTAATTGTAGAGCAGGTCCTTGGCACCGGCATTGAAGGTCTTGACTTCGGGCTTCTCCCACTTGAGTACGACCTTGTCGTTCTCGGCGAGGACGCCACGGACTTTGATGTCGGGGGTGGTGAGTTTCGGCGGGAAGATGATGAAACTGGCCGTCTCGTCCTCCTCGGTGCCTTCGGAGATGGCGGGAGTGGTGGGAATGACTACGACTTCTTCTTCCTCATCCTTCTTGTTATCTTCTTTTTTCTCTTCCTCTTTGCCGCTGTCGTTGGAATCGTTGTCCGGTGCGACGATGACGGAGTCGGAGAAGCGGAACACCAGCAACTGGCTGTGGCCATCGTTCTCGATGGTGCTGTAGTTGATGTTGTTCTTGTCGGTGATCTGCGGTGTGGCTGTCACACGTGCGACGAAATAGCCGGTGTAGGAGTACTGCTGAATCTTGCTGATTTGTGCGGGTGTGAGGACGCAAGTGGGCGTCATCAAGCCTTTCACGGTCTCGGCAACGGTTCCGACCTTGACGGCCTGTTCGGGCGTCTTCATGCTGGAATTGATGGGGAAGAACTCCAGGTCATACTTGTAACTCTTGGTGGAGCCTCCACAGGTCATGATGGGCACGGTCCAGGCGAAGGTGGCGGCAGCATTGTCCACGATGCATGCCTGCCATTTGTTGTCATTATACGCCCTTTCGGCTGTCTCGTATTTTTTCTTCGCAGTTTCATATGCATCCTTGGCTGCTTGTCTTCCACTGGATGTCGTCGCTTTTTTAATCTTCTCGTAGGCCGCTGACATAGCGTTCTTCAACTGGTTGAGTTGGGCACTGGTGACCGTGCTCTCGGTCCCTTGGAAGAACGGTACGGTAATCTCAGGTGACTGCGCGCTGTAGCAGACGTTGAACGTACACATACCCGACATGGGGTTGCTGACCATCTGGGGATACTTGACTCCCGGCTCCCATTTGTAGGCAACGATCTTGGCCTGATAGGTACCTTCCGGCAGCAGTCCCACGATGCCCGACCCGTAGAAGTCGGACAACTGGCCGCCAGTGAGCACCACGTCGCTGGTCTCGAGTTGGCGGAACTGGTTCTGCAGCGCAACCGAGGTGACGGGGGTAGGTGTGTTGGGGGGCAGCGTGATGGGCGTGTTCGGCTGCAGATAGTAGGGCGTGAAGACACGCAGTTGGCCGTTCACTATCTGTTCAACCTCCAAGGTGAGGAACACGTTCATCACCTCCGTAGAGGTGTTGTTGAGCGTGATGTTGAAGTAGTTGCCGGGCTGCGAGATGTAGTTCATGACCTGCGGGGGCATGGGGTCCATCTTGGGCAGCACGGTGACTTGTATTTCCTGTGCACGGAGGGTTGAAAGCGGTAGACCGACGACTGCCAGCAGCAGCGCGAGGGTCATTCGGAAGGACTTTCTGTTCATATCGTGAGTTGTTTTGTTTCTTGTAATGCGGGAGAGGAATGTCTGTTTCATGCGTCTGTTCCTTTCTTGTTATTTGCCGGCCTGGTCAGCCTCGGCGCGGCGCTTGATCTGCAGCAGCGTGAACGTGTAGGCGTAACTGAGGCTCATAGAGAGGTCGTTGCCACGGAAGGTGTAGGGGTCGCCGGCCTCGCCGTCGCTCTCGGTGAAGTTGATGTTGTTGTACCGGTTGTAGGCTGCCGACAGCGAGAAGACGTGTGCCTCCTTCAGCGTGTAGGACACGGAGGCGTCGAAGCCTACCGACAGGTCGTTGCTCTGTTCGGCGACGCTGTTCTTGACGAAGTTGACGTTGATACCCGCGTCGAGGTTCTCGTCGGCGAGGAACGAACGGCTGGTGCCCAGCGACACGAGGTCGGTCTTGTAGCAGGTGCCGTAGCCTTCCGATTCCTGGTGGCTGTAGTTGGCCGAGACGGTGGTCTCGATGTCCTGCAGCGTGAGGGCGTAGCCCAGACCGGCAGCCAGCGTACGCACGTCGGTGCTGCCGTCGGCATTGGTGTAGGGGTTGAGGTCGCCGTTCATGTTCCAGCTCACGGTGGGGTTCAGGCTGTGTGTCAGGCTCCCCGTGTCGAAGTTGAACGACGGCATGCAGTAGACGCTGTGCATGATGCGGTTGGCGCGGATGGAGTCGGGGACGGCGATGGCACCGTCGGCCTGCAGCTGGCGGTAGCCGCTGTAGCCGAGGCTCAGGTTCACGTGGCTGCCCATGTTGATGCCCATGCCCGCCGAGTAGACGAAGCCCTCGGTGGTGTAGAGCTGCTGCTTGCTCAGGTTGTCCTGCTGGCCGGAGAAGTTGGCCGACAGCGAGATGCGCTTCAGCAGCGTCGTGCTGGCCGACAGGCCGAGGCTCTGCATGTTGTTGCTGATGTAGGTCACACCCAGCGACTTGTACTGCGGCTGGATGAGCTTGTAGTAGAGCGAGGAGTTGAACTTGCCGAGGCTGAGGTTCATGCTCACGTCGCCGGCGAAGCGGGCCAGCGAACTGTAGCGGGCCGTGAAGATCTTGTCCCAGCGCATGAGCTGCTCGATGGCGAGCGTGTCGGCCGTGATGTCGTCGGAGAACGCGGTACCGGCGAGGTTGGCCTGCAGGGAGAAGTGTCTGCCCAGCGACAGGCGTGTCTTCACGCCCACCACGAGGTCTTCCTGCGCGGGCAGCGTCTGCTGCCACATGTCATACAGCGACGAGAGCTTGTCCTGAGCCTTCAGGAAGTATACGTCGAGGTAGGTGGCCGACGAGCCGACGCCCACCTTCGCTCCCCACGCGAGGCGCTCGTACTGAGGGTTACGGGCCGTGGGGTCCGTGGGGTCGTCGTTGATGGCCTTCTTCAGCGTGCCGTAGAAGGCACCGAAGCGCAGGCCGTCACCGCCGTACTCCACGCCCAGACCGTTGAAAGGCATGCCCATGACGTAGTTGGAGTACGACATGCTGCTCTCGCCGAAGTGCAGCGTCCAGTTCTTGTACGACGGGCTCATGTTGAACGAGAACGTCGGGTGCGTGAACGAGATGTTGTTGCTGGCGTAGTACACCGAGAACGGCATGCTGAAACCATACAGGTTGATGTTGAGGTTCGCATAGAACGTGCTGCTGAAGGGTGAGCCGTAGGCACTGCCCGTCGACGAGCGGTAGAAGGTGTTGTTGGTACCTATCGCACCGCTGATGATGAGCGGGTCGCTCTTGCCGATCTGTGAGATGTCCTGTGCACGGGTGGTGCCGGCTGCCAGGAGACAGCCTGCAGCCAGGAACCATACCTGAACCGAGCGGAGGTGTTTGCTATTCATATTGCGTTCTTTATTTGTTTACTTGATGATGGTCAGCTTGCCGTTCATGATGTGCACGCCGGGCGTCGGGTTGACGAGGCGGCGGCCCGAGAGGTCGTAGACGGCATTGTCGGCGGCGTTCACGTCGCTGCCGGGCAGCACGATGGCGGTGGTCTTCTCACCGGCCTTCAGCGGGACGGGATGGTCGAAGGTGCCGGCCATGATGTCGAAGGCGAGGGCTCCGGGCACGTTGTACCAACTGTCGGTGGCCTCGTCGCGCACGACGAACTGCACCGTCTCGCCGGCCTTGCCGTGGATGGTGATGAAGAAGCGGCCGTCGACATAGGTGCCCTTGCCGCGGCACTCACCGTCGACGAAGGCACCGATGGTGCAGTCGTCGGGGAAGTCAAGGCCGCTGACGGTGGCGATGACGGTCATGTTGTCGGCGAAGCGGCGGTGGTCATACTGCCATGTGTCGTCGCTGCCCACGAGGGTGCGGCGGCCAGTGGCCTTGGACACTTCCGGCTTCTGCTGGAGGAATGTGCCGGGGGCAGGCCATTGCAACTGAATGTCGTTGGCGGAGAGGAACATGTAGCCGGCATTCTCTTCCAGCGTGGTGAGCGTGCCTGTCCACTTGCTGCCGTCGTACTCGGCGAAACCATCGTCCTTGGAGACGATGCGGTCACCCTTGGCGGCTGAAGCGAAGACGTTGCGGCTGTTCAGATAGTCAAGCATGCCTGACTGGTCGTAGGGGTAGCACAGCCAGTTCCAACCTTTCTTCAGCGTCGTCTCGATGCCCCTGTTCAACGGATAGGTCGGATAGGGATTCTCGAAGCGGACGTCGTCATTGACTTCAATCTTATAGCAGCCACCATCGAACTTGTCAAGAGTACCGAACAGGCCGACAGAGGGATCGAGGTAGAGAAGGTCAGAGGTCGTGCGGGCGTCGTTGAGTTTGTCGTCAAAGGCATCGATAATGCGTGCGAGTCCTTCAACGGGCCAGGGCGATGAAGCCATGGATACCCAGTTCCAACCCTTGGCCAGGTCGATAGGCTGACCGATGTACAGTGATATGCCTGCTCCTCGGGTCTCCGGATAATCAAGTTGCAGAGGATAGTCGCCCCATGTGTACGATTCTACTTCAATGATGGTCTGACCCTCTTCATTGGTGTCCACAACGTAATGGAAGGGTTCCCATGAGCCATAGTCTTCGGTCGTGCTGACGGTCAGTTTGTCGGGATCGACGTAGGCGTATTCCGGATAGGCTTCGATAACGGTGGTCGCGGTCTCTCCCTTCATGGTGGTGATGTTGTTGGCGGAAATCCATTCCAGTTCGGGAGCCGAAACCGTCACGGTGATGGTGTCGGCGAGGTCCTCGTCGGGCAGCGAGACGATGAGCAATGCTTTGCCGGGCTTGCGTGAGATGGCTACGGGTTCTTCAGTGTAGTGCGTTGCATAGACATCATGCCCGACGTAGACGACCTTTGCATCGGTCGTGGTCCAGACGATGTCGTCCTTGCTGTAGCGGGCACCTTCGGGCAGAACCTTGTAACCCATGTCGATGATGGTGTTCGACATGACGTTCTGATCGGGCTTGTCAACGATGATTTTGTGCGGACGTTTGTAGATATCGACCCAGACGTTCTGCAAACCAGATCCCCACAAGGCTCTCACATAGACCTCAATTTGTCCGTTTGTCTCTTTCAGTGCTGTGGCCGTGTGGCCGTCCTCGGAAATGGTGAGGTATTCGCTGTTCTCCTCCCTGGCGAGTTCCCAGACGACGCTCTTGTCGCTGGCATCCTCCGGCAGGATAGCGGTGATGTACTTATTGAAGTCAACCGTCTCTCCGACATCCATGCCGATGTGGTCCGTGCTCAGTTGAATCTCGTTTGCACCCTGCAGGACGGTGACCTCGATAGTGGCCGTGTAACCACCATCATTGGTCGTGATGGTGACGGTGGCTTTGCCGGGCTTGAGTCCCTCAGCATAGTACTCTAACTCATTCTCGACGTAGCCGAGGATGGTCTCGTCGCTGATGGTGATGGTGACACTCGTGTCATAGGCATCCGAAGGTGTGATATCGCAGGCGATGTAGGCCATTTCACCAACGAGAATCGTCTGCTCGGGATATTCGGCAGTGATTCCCGTGACGCGTTGGATGACGAGTACCTCAATGCTGGTCGTGGCCTCGGCATTGTCGGCGGAGGTGACGGTGAGCACGGCGCGGCCGCCGGTGATGCCGTTGACGCTCCATTTGCCGTCGGTGCATGTCACGGTGGCAACGTTCTCGTCGTTGCTCGTCCAGACGACCTCCTTGTTGTAGGCATCTTCAGGGGTGAAGACTACCAACTTGTCGAGCGACTGGCTGGTGCCGGCGTCGACGCTGATGGGTCCCTCTTCGTTGAGAGTGATGCTCTCGACATGCTTTACAACGTGTACGCTGATGGTGCAGGTATGCTCACCATCGTCAGGGGTAGCTGTGAGTGTGAAGTCGCCATACTTGCTGAACTGCGGCATATACTCGCCGGTATTGGGATCAACGTAGAAGATTACGGCATCGGGATCGTTGCAGGTCCAGTTGACATAGCGGTCGGCGGCCTCGGCGGGCAGGATTTCCACGGAGAGGTCTACATAGGTGTCTGTGTACACATATTGTTCAGGATGGACTGCCGTGATGGATGTGATGCCTGTCCTGACGAACAGACTCATATAGGAGGCGACTTCGGGGTTGGCAACCGATTGAACCATGAGAGAGGTATTTCCTTCGGCCAGACCTGTGGCATAGTACTTGCCACCCTTCTGGGTGATGGAGACGACCTTGTCGTCGTCGGCCTTCCAGATGACGCGTTTGTCGGCGGCATTCTCGGGATAGAATCCTGCAATGAAGTCATCGAGGCAGATGGTCTCTCCCTGTTTGATCTGTTCGCCCTGGGTATTGAGTTGTATGCGTTCGAGGACAGCGTATACCTCCACGTCGATTGTGGAAGTGAGGTCGCCCAAGGTGAGGGTGACCATGGCGGTGCCCACACCCACGCCGTAGGCCTTCCAGCCTTCGTCGGTGAGTGCAACGTGTACCACTTCTTCGTTGCTGCTGCTCCACTCTTCTTCCGGCAGGTCGGCATCGCCCGGGGTGACGGTGTAGCCAAGGTTGACCTCCTCGTCCAAACGGATGCTTTGCTCGGAGGCTTCGAGATGGATGCTTGTCACGGAAACGGTGACAGTGATGTATACAGAGGCAGTGGCGCAGTTGCCGAAACCGTCAGTGACGCGGATTTCTACCTCGTAACTGTCGCCTTGGGTGGACTCAAGAGCGGTGACCTTGCCATTCTCGTCTACCGTGAAGTGGTAGTCGGAACCATCAGCGGGGATGTACTCGACGGTAAGGTCGTAGAGGGCATCGGCAGGCGTGGTGGTGATGATGTTGGACAAGTCGAGGGTTGCACCCTTCTCAAGTGTGGCTTCGTCGACGGTGAGGCTGATTTCCTCGAGGGCGTTGCAGACGGTGACCTCGATGGTAGCCTTCTGCCCGTTGTCGGTGGTGACGGTGAGGGTGGCCTTTCCAGTCTTCTTGGCCGTGGCACTGAAGGCGGTGGTGGTGCCTCCGCTGATGGCCACTACACTTGCATCGGATGATGTCCAACCCGTGATGGCACTGGTGGCATCCTCAGGCTCGAAGTAGATGCTGAGGTCGGCATTGTCGCCTACGGCAATCGTCTGTACGGGGTTGACGGCATAGACGCCGGCGGCGGCAGCCACGACAGTGACGCTGAGGGTAGCCGTGGCCTGCGGGTTGTCGTTCGATGTGGCAGTGAGGGTGGTAGTACCGAGGGTGTTGGCTATGGCCGTGTTGCCATTCACGGTGACGATGGATGCGTCGGCGGACTTCCAGGTGACAGCCTTGTCAAAGGCATTCTCGGGAAGCACGGAGACATATTGCATGAGGTCAACGGTACTGCTGCGCTGCAAGGTGATGGCCTGCTCACGGAGGGTGATGCTGGTTACGTGCGCGCGCACTTCAATATTAATAGTACCCTTGTATCCTCCCTCTTCGGTCGTGACGGTGAGGGTGGCGGTGCCGGCTTTCTTGGCGATGGCATAGTCGCCACCATATTCATTGCTGTTGCCCTCGTAGTCGATGACGGCGGGGTTGCTGCTCTTCCAACTTACGTTCTGGTTAGCGGCGTCGGCAGGAATGATGGTGTAGAGGTCGCCCAGTTCGAGGATGTCGCCCACCCAGAGCACCTGGGTGTCGGACGTGGTCTTCACGCCGGTGACATGTGTCTCCACCTCGACGCTCAGGAAGGCGTAGGCCTGGGGGTTGTCGGTGGACTTCACGATGAGCGTGGTGCTTCCGCTGCGGTTGGCCTTCATCTGCCACTTGCCACTCTTGTCCTTGCTGACGGTGACTACCGTGGCGGTATCGGTGACGGCCCAGGTGACGCTCTTGTCGTAGGCGTCGGCAGGCACCACGGTCAGGTATTGGTCGAGACCTGTCGTGGAACCCTTGTCCACGGTGATGGACTTTTCGCTGAGTTGCAGGCTCTCGACGTGTGCCTTGACGGTGACTTGTATGGTGGTCGTCTGACCGTTGTCGGTGGTGACGGTAAGGGTGGCCTTACCGGCCTTCTTGGCTGTAGCACTGAAGGCGGTGGTGGTGCCTCCGCTGATGGTCACTACACTTGCATCGGACGATGTCCAGTTCGTGATGGCACTGGTGGCATCTTTAGGCTCGAAGTAGATGTCGAGGTTGACGTTCTCTCCGACCCAGACTTCCTGTACGGGGTTGACGGCATAGATGCCGGCTGCGGCGGCCTCTACCGTGACGGTGAGGGTGGCCGTGATTTGAGGATTCTCGGAGGAGGTCACCGTGAGGGTGGTCGTGCCGAGGGCATTGGCTATGGCCGTGTTCCCGGTGGTGGAGACGATGGATTCGTCGGCGGATTTCCAGGTGACAGTCTTGTCAAAGGCATTCTCGGGCAGGACGGTGAGATATTTCGACAGGTCGTCTGTGCTGCCTCTCTGCAGTGTGATGGCTTGTTCACTGACGCTGATGCTCTGTACGTGTGCACGCACTTCTACCTGAATGTAGGCCTTGTAGCGGCCCACGACGGTGGTGACGGTGAGGGTGGCGGTGCCGGTCTTCAGCGCGGTGGCGATGTAGCCGGCATGGGTGGAAGTCTTGCTGATGCTGACGACCTCTTCGTCGCTGCTCTTGATGGTCACGCTCTTGTCCTTGGCATCGGCAGGGATGACGGTGTAGAGGTCATCGAGCGAGAGGGTGCGCTCCTCGTCGGTACCGTACAGCCAGAGGACCTGTTTCTCCTCGGTGGCCTTGATGCCGGTGACGTTCGCCTCGACGGTGACACGCAGCGTGCTGTATGCCTGTTCGTTGTCGTTGGACTTCACGATGAGCGTGGTGCTTCCGCTGCGGTTGGCCTTCATCTGCCACTTGCCG
>R22__coassemble_37_pt1 | contig 123942 bp, 92 predicted proteins | sample R22__metabat2_low_PE_006 | metagenome-assembled genome bin R22
GCTGGGGAGGGGTGCTGGACTAGCTGTCTAGGTTGTCTAGCATGTCTAGAATTCTAGAAGGGCTGGACTTGCTAGTTGGTCGATGGGGGGGTCGGTGAAGGGGCGGTGGAGGGTGCGTGCGATTTTTTTCATCCAAAAATCCAAAAATCCAAACATACCATTTTTTGGATAACGATTTATTGAAACGATGTTAATAATCGGGTGTGGAGTTTGACGATTCGCCAAAATGGAATATCTTTGCGGCCGAATTAACATATCAACAGCATTATGGCAACACCCCCCCTGAAAAGACATACCGGCGCCCTTCTCTCCTGCCTGATTATCGCAGGCTGCCTGCTGACCAGCTGCCACGGCAACGACCGCGACTATCAGCTGGCAGTGCGGCAACTCAACGGACAGATTGCCCAGATAGCATCGTCGCTGCCTATGCAGCTCAACGAGTACACGCAACTCACCTCGATGGCCTACGACAAGGAGCGGCGACAGATACGCTACGGCTACACCATCAACAACGAGATGGCTCGCATACTCACAGCCGAAGGACGCGAAGAAATCCACGACGGCATCCTGCGCTCGCTGCACAGCCAGTTGCCGGAATCGAAGGACTTCACCACGTCGATGCAGCGGTACGACATGATATACCACTACTCGTACACCGATGCCGACGGCAAGCCGCTGTTCTCGTTCACCATCACCCCCGAGGAGGTGCTCACCGGTGTGAGCACCGGCGCCGTGATGCTTCCCGAGACGAAGTTCCTCTGACGACATCCCTGCACGGACAACGGCACAGATTGAATACGCATCACATTGAATCACACTTATCAACATAATAGATTGTAAAAATGAATCACAAGCATCTATTCCGCACAGCGCTCACGGCAGCGTTCTTCCTCCTTGTCACCCCATCGCTGTCAGCACAGGTGACGGGTGGCGACCTCCCCACGGCACGCATCGACCGTCTGCGTCAGCATCTCTACTACCTTGCCTCCGACTCCCTGCAGGGACGCGGCTCGGGCAGCGAGGATGCCCACAAGGCGGCTGCCTACATCCAGGCACAGTACGAGGCCATGGGCGTGGAACCCTACCAAGGCGAGTGGAAACATACATTCGAGAAGCGGAACATCGGTGACTTCATCAACATCGTGGGTGTCATCCCCGGCAACGACCCCGTGCTGAAAGACGAGTACATCGTGCTGGGTGCACACTACGACCACCTGGGAGTGAAGAACGACTCCATCTACAACGGTGCCGACGACAATGCTTCCGGCTCGACGGCTCTCATCGAGATTGCCCGCGAACTGTGCAGCCACAAGGCCAACCTCAAGCGCAGCATCCTCATCGCCGCCTTCGACGGTGAGGAGATGGGACTGTTCGGCTCGAACCAACTGTCGGAAGAGTTGCAGGAGGCTGGTGTGAACATGCGTCTCATGATGAGCATCGACATGGTGGGCTGGCTCGCCAAGGGCGGTTCGCTGAAACTCGAGGGCACCGGCACCATCAAGAACGGCAAGGAGATCCTCACCCAATCGGCCGAGGCCCTCTCGCTGCCTGTCAAACTCATCGGCTTCGAGACGTCCATCCTCACCGCCACCGACACGGAGGGCTTTGCCGTGAAGGGCATCCCTACGCTGGCCGTCACCACAGGACTGAAGTCGCCCTACCACAAGCCGGGCGACGACCCGCAACTGATTGACTACGAGGGCCTCGACGTCGTCACACAGTATCTCACCGACATCACCCTGCGCTTTGCCGAGGACGACTCGTTCGGCCCCAGCGGCCGTCTGTCGTTCAAACACGAGAAACGTTCCGACACAAGCTTCGAGATAGGCCTGGCAGCGGGTTTCAACACCAGCCGGATGCACTACCCCCATGCCGCGTTTGACGGTTTGGGCAAATTCGGATGGAACGGCGGTGTGACGCTGCGCGCCAACATGAAACGGATAGGGGTGCTGGCCGACGTGTACTACGACTCCTACACCACCCCGCTGCCCGACAGCGAGCACTTCTACGCCGGCATGCTGAACTGGAAACATCAGGCGCTGACCATACCCGTGAACGTCATCTTGCAGTCCGGCCGCGGTCAGAGGGGAGGTGGCTTCATCGGTGCAGGTGCCTACTATGAACGCTCGCTGGGCAACAACATCGGCAGTCTGGACGAAGGATGGTCGTCGCGTTCGTCCGAGGTGGGCGCTTCGTGGTGCTTCGGCTTCGACATCTACAACCTCACCATCAAGGACACCTTCCTGATGAGTTTCGGCGACGCCATCAGCGGCAACGGGGCTCCCTCCCCTGCCCGCTTCCGTGCTGCCGTCTGCAGCCTCTGCTGGTACTTCTGACAACAGTACCGCTGACACACAACGAACACTGTCCGTCGGATTCCGGCGGACAGTTTCTATTTGTATAGGGCAGGAACATGGTAGCATCCTCCCATCAAGAGAGACAGATACACGGCAGCAGGACGGCAGCAGGACGCATGCCCCTTGTCGCAAGCGAGGCGGGTGACGGACGGCCTACAGATAGTGTGCGGTGACAGCCGTCGGGGACACGGCCAGCTCGCGCGGGGTGCCGCAGAACGTGATGCGTCCACCTTCCTCGCCAGCCCCGGGACCCAGTTCGATGACATAGTCGGCCGAACGGATGACATCGGTGTTGTGCTCCACGACGATGACCGTATTGCCACGGTCCACCATCTGATGGAACACCGAGAGGAGGTGCCGCACATCACTGATGTGCAAGCCGTCGGTGGGCTCGTCGATGACATACACGCGGCCCTCGTCGCCGAGGCACGATGCCATCTTCATGCGCTGCAGTTCGCCACCGCTCAAGGTGGACAATGCCTGATTGAGATGAAGGTACGACAGCCCCACAGAGACCAGCGGACGCAGTTTCTCCTCGATGACCGTTCCCGCAAAGAACGACGATGCCTGGGCGACAGAGAAGTCAAACACCTCGGCAATGTTCTTGCCTTGATACGTATAGGCAAGCGCCTCGGGCGAAAAGCGCAATCCGTGGCATGCCTCGCAGACGGTCTCGATAGAATCCATGAACGCCATCTCGCTCACTATCACGCCCTTGCCGCCACATACCGGACAGGCACCCTTGCCGTTGAAGGTGAAATATTCCTCCTTGACCTTGCTGGCACGGGCGAAGATCTTCCGTATGTCACCCGCTACATCCATATAGGTGGCAGGGGTGCTGCGCAGACTGACGCCGATATTCTTCTGACTGATGTACACCACGTCATCAGCGACGGTGCGGGCATCGACCGTGCCCTGTACCTTGGCGGCACGAGCGGCACCATCGTCGTGCCATGCCGTGCGGAAGGCCTCCATGAGCGAACTCTTGCCCGAGCCCGCCACACCGGCGATGACGGTGAACACACAGAGCGGCAGGGACACCGAGACGTCCTTGAGGTTATGGATGGACGCATGAGCGACCGGATACCAGGCACGGGGGACACGCACCGCATCGCGGAAGGGCAACGAGGCACCGAGCATGCGGCCGGTGGTGGTATCGGAATGAAGGAGCCCCTCGTAGGAACCCTCGTAGAGGAGCCGTCCGCCCTCGGCACCGGCACCGGGGCCCATGTCCACGACATGGTCGGCAATGGAGATCATCTCCTTGTGGTGTTCGATGAGCAGCACCGTGTTGCCGGCATCGCGCAGTTGCCGCACGGAGCGTTTCATCAGGGCGATGTCGCGGTTGTGCAGTCCCACGCTGGGCTCGTCGAGAATGTAGAGCACGTCGGAGAGACTGGAGTTGATGTAGCGGGCAATCTTGCAGCGCTGGGCCTCGCCACCGCTCAGGGTTCCCACGCCACGGTCGAGGCTCAGGTAGCCGAGTCCAATCTGCTCCATGGCATCGAGACGCTGGCCGATGGCAACCTTCAAGTCAGCGGCAAGCGGATTGTCGATGCCGCGTATCCAACTGTTCAGTGCACTGATGGAAAGCGCAGATGCCTCGGCGATGTTCAGTCCGTCCACCTTGCACGACAGCGCCTTGGCATTCAGTCGTGTACCTCCACAATCGGGACAGGTTCCCATGGTCAGCATGGGGTTGAGGACGGCAGCATGGAGCAGTCCCTCCTCGCTGTTGATGATGCTGCGGTACATGCGGGGAATGAGGCCTTCGTACTTGGCCGTCTTGGGCCAGTTCGAGGGGGGATTCTTGAGTTTTATCTGGGGACTGTTGAGGAACAGATCCAACTCCTCGGGCGAATAGTCGCGTATCTTCTTGTCGAGATCGAAGAGCCCGCTGTGGGCATAGCGTATCCACCGCCATCCCCCCTTGCCAAAAGCAATGTAGTGGATGGTGTCCTCGTCGTTCAGGCTCTTGTCGAAATCGACGAGCTTGTGGATGTCGAGTTCGCGTATCTCTCCCAGTCCGGCACAGCGTGGACAACTGCCCTGGGGATGGTTGAACGAGAAGGTGTCGGAATATCCCACGAAGGGCGAACCGACACGCGAGAACAGCAGACGCAGCAGGGGACTGATATCGGTATAGGTGCCCACGGTACTGCGTGAGTTCTGCGCGGGCTTCTTCTGGTCGATGACGATGGCGATGGGCAGTCCCTCGATGCTCTCCACATGAGGACGGCCATACTTCGGCAGATACTGCTGGACGAAGGTGGGGAAGGTATCGTTGAGTTCACGACGGCTCCTGGCGGCGATGGTGTCGAGGACGAGCGACGACTTGCCGCTGCCGCTGACACCCGTGAACACTGTGATGCAGTACTTGGGTATCTCCAACGATACGGAGCGGAGATTGTTTTCCGTGGCTCCGCGCACGATGATTCGGTCGGTTCGTTGCATAACAGCGCAAAGATACGGGAACTTCTCCACAATAGATGCAAAAAAGTGGATTTTCATGCGGCAGAATCACAAAAAAGAACTATCTTCGCCGTCAGTATGCATATAGCCATTGCAGGAAACATAGGTAGCGGCAAGACGACACTCACCCGTATGCTTGCCGAGCGGTACGACTGGGAGCCTCGGTTCGAGGCTGTCACCTACAACCCGTATCTTGATGATTATTACAAGGATATACACCGCTGGTCGTTCGCCCTCGAGGTGTATTTCCTGAAGCAACGTTTCAAGGATATCCTTGACATCGCCCATGCAGGACACACCGTGGTGCAGGACCGCAGCATCTTCGAGGGAGTGTACATCTTTGCTGCCAACAACTATGCCATGGGCAACCTCTCGGAAACAGACTTCAATACCTACATGGAACTGTTCCAACTGATGATGAAACTCGTCAAGACTCCTGACCTGATGATCTACCTGCGTTCATCCATCCCGCATCTGGTGGAACAAATCCAGAAACGCGGACGCTCCTGCGAACAGGGCATGCAACTCGACTACCTCAAGAACCTCAATGACCGGTACGACGACTTCATCTTCAACAAGTACCCCGGACGTGTCATCGTCGTCGACACCGAAGGCATTGACTTCGAGCACCGTCCGGCTGACTTCGCCTCCATCACCGACCGCATTGATGCCGCGCTGTTCGGCCTCTTCCCCATAGAATAACATACATACCTCACCATAAAAAAACTCACCGTCATGCATATCGCCATCGCTGGAAACATTGGATGTGGCAAGACCACCCTCACCAACATGCTCGCCCGCCGCTACGGATGGACGCCGCGTTTCGAATCCGTCGACAACAACCCCTATCTGGCCGACTACTACGAGGACATGGCCCGCTGGGCATTCAACCTGCAGATTTATTTCCTCAACAAACGCTTTCAGGATGTGGTGGAAATCTCCAAATGCTCGGAGACCATCGTGCAAGACCGCACCATCTTCGAGGATGCACGCATCTTCGCTCCCAACCTCCACGACATGGGGTTCATGAGCGACCGCGACTTCGACAACTACAGCGAACTCTTTGACCTGATGATGTCGCTCGTGGGAAAACCCGACCTGCTCATCTACATCCGCGCCACCATCCCGCACCTCATCGCACAGATACAGAAACGCGGACGCGAATACGAACAAGGTATCCGCATCGACTATCTGGCCGGACTGAACGAGCGCTACGAAGAATGGATTGCCAACTACGACGGGTCGTTGCTCATCATCGACGGCGACAACCTCGACTTCCAGAACAACCCACACGACTTCCAGGTCATCACCGACCAGATTGACGCTCGGGTGTTCGGTCTCTTCAACGAATAAACTGGCGGAGGAACGCCACTTGGACGGGGGCTATGCGTGCATAGCCCTCTTCTGTCATGTGCAGCAAGTCCTGCTTGTAGAAGACAGCCGCATTGATGGGGTTCACAGCCTGCAGGGCAAACTGGTCCAGAAGGGGCACCCCATAGTGGGCACAGCACTCCTTCTGTGCCTGGACGTATCCGGCGAAGTTCAGCCCCGTTGCATTGTGGGCATCGGTGTAGGGGTTCCAGCCATCCTCCCTGCCGAAGAAACGCAGTGAGGTGAAGAAGACAATCACAGCCCGGGGATTCTTCTCCTGCAGCGTCCGGATGCAGGCATTGATGCCTCCACATTGGGTGGTGAGTTTGAGACTGTCGAGACCATCCTGCTCGGTGAAGTCACGCCATGAACCACACTCACGGTTATTCATATAGTCGTTCGTCGATGCCCAAAGCACATAGATATCATGCACGCCAGCTTCACGTGCCTGACGTTGCAGCGTGTAGCCCTGTTCCGACGAGAATCCAGCACCACCAACACCATAGGTGACGACATCCACATCCAAGGCTTCCGCCCAGATGCGTTTGGCCGTTTCCGACTCAGGCACTGACGACAGGGAGCCGCCCAGCACCGCAATACTCTTGCGATCCTGAGCCACAGCACATAGCGTCAGCCCCAACGCAAGCAAAAGTATCCATGTTCTTTTCATATCCTTATTAATACTATATAATGGAGATATGCAGCAGCAACGACGTTCAAGCCATCAGCTTGCGGCATGCCGGCTCCACTTCTTCATCCTTTTATTTGATTACTCCTACATGGTCTGCCACAGCGGGGATACTCCCCTCTTCTACCACGGCCTTGTATCCCTTCGGCAAAGTCACAGAATAATGGCATACGCCATCGACGATGAACCATTCCAAATCAATCTCTTTGCCGCCCAATGGACGAACGCCAGAACAGTGCTTCACACCGGTGTCGGTGAAGTGCAGAGATACAGTGCGGGTAGAAGTATCTATGTCGGCAATGCCCAGGATGTCACGCATCAGCACATGGCCGATGTGTGCGGCAAAGCCATGGTTGCAACTGGCATAGTCGCCCATGTTCTCCCACAGCGTACCGGTACGGTTGGCCATCTTGGTATATTCGGCCACACACTCATCCAGCAACTGGGCCTTCAAGCCATACTCCGACAACAGTTCCAGACGCAGGTAGTTGCCGATGAAAGCGTTGGCGAAAGGTACGTCGGGATAGGGATTGACACTCTTGCGCTTGGGACCGAACTCATCACGCAATTTGGACCACAGTTCGGGATAGGTGTCGGGAGTAGCGGTTTTCAGGAAGAAGGCATAGTACTGACAAGCCTCAGTATGATTGTCGGTACGCTGCAGCGTGCCATCTTCCAGACGGATGGCATTGTCGCAGAAGAAACGTCCGTCATAAGACTGGCTGCGGATGGTGGCACGCACTTGTTCAGCCTGTTCTGCCAGGGAAGCATCATCGTAGAGTGAGGCAACGGCATCAAGCATGCGGGCATAGAGCATGTTCGACGGGTAGTTCACATCCTGCACATAGTCATTGGCCGCCGACCATTCCACGAACACCCACTTGTCGAGATGCTCCAGCAATCCGTCGCTGTTGAGGAACGGACGGAAGAAATCCACGAGAGCATACACACGCTCCTTGGCACGGTCCACAAGGGCACGGTCGCCGGTACGGTGCAGGTATTCCTCCAATTCCAGCACGAACCACATGGCCCAGTTGGGAATGTAGTTCTCGTTGCAATGGTCGCTCGGATAGCACATGGGCAGCATGCCGGGAGCAATGTCGGGGAAGGTGTCGGGCAAGAGGAAATTCTCCAGGAAGTTGTGTTCGATGCGTGTATGTCCGCTCATGTCATAGGCCACACGCGACGAGAAGTAACTGTCGCACAGCCATCCAGCCCTTTCACGCGACGGGCAGTCCATGAAGATATCCAGTGCGTTCTGACGATGCGTCTCACGTGCCGATTCAAACAGCCGGTTGAGGATGGGATTGTCGGAGATGAACTGTGCACGGTCTACGCCATTGCCGCAGTAGTCACGCATATAGACATATTCCACATCCACATCGCCGTAGATAGTGCGGAATTCCATATACTGCATGGTGTAAGGCTCAAAGGCCTCAAAGACATAGTCACCGGGCTGCAGATTCAGTGAGAAACTCGCATCGAATCCCATACGGGTGTAATTGACATGTCCGTCAGCACCCAGAATCTCGTCGAAGCAAGTCTGCAGACGCGAAGGGGCTTTCACATGCAGTGCCATTCCGATGAATCCCGTGCTGTTGCAGTGGAAACGGAACAACGAATCATTCATTGCGGAAGCGGCATGCAAGGTGTAGTCCGGCTGCGCAACGCCACGTTCTAACAGCGTCTTCGGCTCCTGAGCCGACAAGGTTACAGGGGTGCCCTTCCAATCAGCATCTGTCAGACAATCCCGCCAATCAGGTGTCAAGGTGTACTCCTCGGCAGTGGCACGCTGGAATGACAACTTGCGACTGTTGTGGCGCTGTTTCAGTTCATAAGCAGCAAAGGAGTCGTCGCCTGTACAGGCAATCACCTTTCCATCAGCCACCACCTCTGTCTGGAGGAACGAAGGCTGGGCCAGAAGGTAGTACGAGGGCACATTGTAGCCAGCCACTTCGATGGCAACGACATTGTTGCCACTATGCAGAAACGGAGTGATGTCGCAGACGTCTATGCGGTAGAATCCATGCGCTGCCACGCAGGGGCCATGCGATACGAACTCGCCATTCACCGACAGACGGTAGTCGGTGGAGGCAGTCAAACGGACCTTGGCCTGTTGCACATCGTCACCCTTCACAAGAGTGCGGAAGGTAAGATAGACGTTCACCTCTTCGGCACGGCCATCAGCCCATACGGGCACAGCCTTCTCGAAGGAGTTGCACGCTTCGTCACACGGTTGTTGGCAAGCAGGTTTGCATCCACCAAGCAAGAAGCAGATGAGCGCCATGCTCATCACACTTATACAAAAGGAATGTCTTTTCATAGGATTGGCAAAAAATGTTCAGTAGAAAGAAAGGAGATGCATCAGCGAGACCGCTGTCTGAGACTCATTTCTCTTTATTTGACGATTCCGAGCAATTCCACCTCGAACACCATGGCCGAATACGGTAGAATCTGGCTGCTCAATCGACGGTCGCCATAGGCCAGTTGCTGAGGAAGATATAGAATCCACTTCGAATCAACGGGCATCATTGTCAAGGCTTCCGTCCAGCCGGGAATCACGTCGGTCACTCCGAACACTGCCGGTGTACCACGAGAGTAGGAACTGTCAAACTCAGTGCCGTCGATGAGCGTGCCACGATAATGCACGATGACGCGGTCATCGCGGGTGGGCACTTCGCCTTGTCCCATCGTCAACACCTTGTAGCACAAGCCGCTGGCGGTATGACCAATGCCATCTTCTTTGGCAATGCTGTCCATGAAGGCTTCACCGGCTGCCTTGTTACGTTCGGCAGCGCTCAATGTCTTGGTCGGCTGAACAGCCTCTTTCTTCTTTTGGGTACAATCGGTCAGGAAAAACACACATCCCACCAACAGGAGTAGTAATAGAATCTTTTTCATGTCTTATCTTTTTAAATATGTATATTCACCGTTTCATCAGGGTCCTTGAATGAAAAAAGGACGGCCTTCAGTCGGTCGTCCTTCGAGGTGAGTAGCAGAATCGAACTGCTGTACACGGTTTTGCAGACCGTTGCCTAACCACTCGGCCAACTCACCAACTTTCGTTTTGCGTTGCAAATATACGGCTTTTTCTCGAAACACAATCTTTTCCCGCCTATTTTTTTTGCCAAATCGCAAAAAAAGGCCACTTCCTGATGAAAAAACCATTTTTTAGGCCTACCTTCGCACTCAGATACGAGGTTGTCATCGCATGGATTTCGTCAAGGAAGTACTCCGTTATTCCCATCAGCACCGTCTTTTTGCGGACGATGCAAAGGTGCTCGTGGCATTGAGTGGAGGAGCAGACTCCGTAGCATTGCTGCGGGTACTCCTCCAGATGAATCTCTATTGTGAGGCCGTCCATTGCAACTTCCACTTGCGAGGTGACGAAAGTGAGCGCGACGAACAGTTTGTCCGTGAACTTTGCGAGAAACTCTCCGTGCCCCTCCATGTTGAGCATTTCGCCACCACAGAGTGGGCTGAGACGCATCACCAATCTATCGAGACGGCAGCACGTGAACTGCGTTACGAGGCTTTCGAGCGTCTGCGTTCCTCCCTTGATTTGCAGCAGATTGCCGTTGCCCACCATCTCGAAGACAGCGTGGAAACAGTGCTCTTCAATCTCATGAGGGGAACAGGTGTGAAAGGGCTCAGCGGCATTGCACCCATCAACGGGCACATCGTCCGTCCTTTGCTCAGCGTCACACGAGACGACATTGAAGAGTACCTCACCACATTGGGACAGGACTGGGTGGACGACAGCAGCAACGCGACCGATGACTATGCCCGAAACCGCATCCGCCATCATCTTCTGCCGTTGCTAGAGGAATTGAACCCCACATCCTTGCAGAACATTGCAGCCACAGCCGAGCATCTGCGGGGTGTCAGCGACATCTGCGAGGGTATTGCCAGCGACAATGCCGCTGTTACCATCCTCCACAATGTGCTCCATCCCTATGGCTACAACGAAACCCAGGTCACAAACCTCCTCGAGGCACTCCGCAACCGTCGGCAGACACTGCTCCCCTCAGGGTTGGACGAAGCGAATCCGACACTTCGTGCGCACCTCACGACCTTTGATTCAGTCAACATGCCACGCAACAACCATGTTCTCTGCCTCGACGTCAGGAAACTCAAGGGAGCGACACTCACATTACGGACTTGGAGGGAAGGAGACCGCTTCTGCCCCTTCGGCATGGGAGGACAGACGAAACTTGTGAGCGATCTGCTCACCGACTTGCATCTCAGCCGCGAAGAACGAAACCATCAGCAGGTACTCTGTGTGGACGATACCATCGTCTGGGTTGTGGGACGACGTAGCGATGAACGCTTCCGCATCTCATCAGATGCACAGGAGATACTCCTCATCGAAATGGTATAATATCCACGCCACAGCACCTTTCGTTGGTAAATTAGTCTTATCCGCAAAAAAAAGAGACAACAAAGCGGGAAATATCAAAAAAAGCAGTATATTTGCAACATCAAACCATCGTCAAGCGGAATTAGCACATCGGTAGTGCATCGGCTTCCCAAGCCGAGGAGGCGGGTTCGATTCCCGTATTCCGCTCCATTTCTCCCCCAACATTCTTTCTCACTTGAAGTCTTGCTTCGTTTCTCTGTGTGATTATACGCAAGATTACGTATCAGAATAAAGTTCAGGAATTTACCGTCAATTGGCATAATCAGAGCATTTGCAAACAATAGGCAAACAAATAGAGAAACGCGGCAGACAGCCGCGCTTTTTGTTTATGTTGTAGGATTAATTGGTGACGGCATGTTCATGGCAGTGAGGAGATTGTCCATCCAGGTGAGCGCTTTGTACATCGAAAACGAGAAAACAAGGACTTTTTTTCATTGAGCATTGCCAATACTTTGAAAAGATGGGGCAATATAATGAAAAGACAGGCTAATAATGATGAAAAATCCGATGCAAAAGGAAAAAAGAACTTAAATATGAAATTTTCAAAACTTTGGTTTTCAATTCCAACGCATCTAGTTTCAATTTCATCGCATCGGAAATTTCGTTTTCAAGTTCAAAATAAAAAAATGAAAGGACTTTTTCTTCGGCATCCTTAGCATTTTCGAAATGCAAGCAGACAAAAAATAACCCGCAGGATATTTCACCTGCGGGTTATATGCAGCATATACGCTGACTATCACTTATCTGACCAACAGATTTTCACTTTGGCAGTGCGCAGATTCTCTGCTGTGGCAGTGAGCCGTGTAGTGCCGGAATGGCCATCATTCTGCAAGACTACCAGGCACTTGCCATGGAAAGCATTGCGGTAAGGAGCCTTGAAACTCTCCATAGAAGTTTGCAATCCGTTGTCAACACCGGCAATGAAACAGGGGCCGGTAGTGGAGAAGTCCACACGGCAGTCGGCCCAAGGACAGAGATTGCCATCGGCATCTACCACCTCGACTGTGACAAAGGTCAGGTCACGACCATCAGCGGAGAGAGTGCTACGGTCTGGGGTGAGACGCAGTGCATAGGGAGCACCAGCCGTCTTGATGGTCTGGTCGCAGACTACCTTGCCATCTTTTCGAGTAACGACACGCAGTTTTCCAGGAACATAATTTACGCGCCAGGCAGCATGGAAGGCATCTCCTTGTGTGGCAACACCCTGTGACTCTCCATTGATGAAGAGTTCTGCCTCGTCGGCATGATTATAGTAGGCCCAGACATCTATCGTATCGCCTGAGAGTGTGCTCTCAGCCACATCGGGAACATTCCAGGTCCAATGCGGCAAAACATGGAGGACATCTTCGTCGGTCCAAAGGCTCTTGTAAAGCCAATAGACATCCTTGGGGAAACCAGCCAAATCAACGATACCGAAATAACTGCTGCGTGCAGGCCAACCATAGGGAGTGGGCTCACCCAGATAATCGAATCCTGTCCAGATAAACTGTCCGGCAATGAAGTCGCGACGCTCGGTATAACTGAGATTGCGCTCGTGAGTGCTGCTCCAAGGAGCATGACAGTTGTCGTAAGCACTGCACATGAAAGTGCTGTCAGCATGAGCACGGTCCCAACGGCTTGGCCATACATATTCGTGGTCGGAGGGCATGCGGTAATGGCCTCTCGTATGGAGCGATGATACGCTCTCGCTGACGATGAAAGGCTTGCCGGGGAAACGAGAGGGAACGGCGTCGAAATCCCATTCGTGGTAGTTGAAACCGATGATATCCAAAGCGCCAGAGCGGAAAAGGAGGTTGCCGGCACTGGTTTCGTTGCAGCCTGCAGTGAGGGGGCGAGAGTTGTCGTAGCGGTGCACGATGTCACACATGTGGCGCGTAAGCAGACTGTTGAAGTGAGTTTCGCCTTCAGGCAAATCAACTACTTCGTGTCCGGCATTGAGGATGAGGTTGGCATCCTCAAGGGTCAAGCCATCGGTATCGGCAGAATGCCATTGTTCAAGAATCTCGTTGCCGATGCTCCACATGATAATCGAGGGATGGTTACGGTCACGGGTGATAAGGTCGGTGAGATCGCGCTCATGCCACTCATCGAAGAAACGCGCATAGTCACGTTCTGTCTTGCGACGACGCCACATGTCGAAAGCCTCATCCATGACAAGAAATCCCATCTCATCGCAAAGGTCGAGGAGTTCAACCGAAGGAGGATTATGACTGCAACGAATGGCATTGACGCCCATGCCACGCATGATTTCGAGTTGGCGTTGAATTGCCCTGCGGTTGACAGCCGTACCAAGACAGCCAAGGTCGTGATGGTTGCAGACACCATTGAGTTTCATCGGTTCACCATTGAGCGAGAAACCCTTATCAGGATCGAAGCGGAAGGAACGAAGACCGAGATGCAGACAGTAGTCATCGAGCAACTGGCTCTTTTCTGCATCGGAATAGAGCCGGATGCAAACATCGTAAAGGTAGGGATTGGAGACGCTCCACATCACTGGATTATCAATATCAAATTTAAAGCACTGCTGCAGAACAGTATCACTGCCGCAGGAAGTCACGGTAGAAGTCTGATGCGATACGACGACGCCATCTGCATCCGCAACGGTAACTTCGATACAGCGCGAAGTACCGGCTTCGGCAGGATTCACATAGCCGACAGAGATGCCGTCAAAGGCAGGATAGGTATAGGGCACATCGCCGTCAGGAGCCGTGAAACAAGTGGCAGCAGGAACGATATGCGATGCGTTGACAGCAGTGATATAGACATTACGGAATATTCCACAGCCACTGTACCACCTGCTGTTGGGTTGGTCGCTGTTATCTACCCGTACAGCCAAAATGTTCTCTCCCGTGAAATCGAGGTAAGGAGTAAGGTCATACTCGAAAGAAATATAGCCATAAGGGCGTGTGCCTAATTCATGACCGTTAATCCATACGGTAGAGTTCATATAAACGCCATCAAAGCGGATGGAGTATTGGCGGTCAACGGTTGAAGGCAATCCCAACGAGGCTAATGTGAAATGCTTGCGATACCAACCAATTCCACCGGGGAGCGCTCCCCCACCCGTTCCCGAAGGATTCTTCGGTGAGAAGGACCCTTCAATGGCCCAGTCGTGAGGAAGGTTGAGGGAACGCCAGGCAGCATCATTGAAAGAGGGAGCCGACAAGGCGACATCGTCAACTATGCCACTGGGCTCATAGGGCATCTCGGCATAGTCCGTAAGAGTGAAAAGCCAATCATTGCAGATATTCACTTCGGCACGCCCTTCAGTGTTGAGATTTGTGACAGGCTCAGCACTGCAAGCGAACAACAGCGGCAACGCAACAAACAAGAAATGATGGGATTTCATAATATAAGTAGTTGTAATGGATGAGAATCTGGACTATCTATAAAAACATAAGATATAAATTGCGGAAAGACACGATCTTCCTCATAGCCAATGGTTTCCGGAACTTATTATTGTCACGAATGCCAACTCGGCCAGGGTGCTATCATCAATCGTCGGGAAGGAGATTATCGGGATCTATGATATGGAGTTCAATAGCGCGCACCACCAAACGGGTTGAGTTGACGGTATGACCATCGTTGTCCGGGAAGAGTCGGGCACAAAGGTCAGCCTGACGCTTCTCGAGCGACTTGGTACTGAATGGCATGGTGCGCAACGAGGCTATCATATCCTTGGTATAGCCCAATGCAAGGTGACGCAAGTAACGCTCATCGTACTCATCGATATCATAGGCAATGACAGCCTTGCGACGTGCAGTTTCGGCATTGACTACCTGACGGAAACGGGCAACAATCTTCTCGAGAATGGGTTGGTTGAACACCCACTGCTTTCCCTCCATCACACGCTGCACCTCTCCGCGAGTGAGCAATTCTCCCGTCTTTAACACGATGCCGCTTGCACCAGCATCCAAGGCATCTACCCACAACTTCTCGTTGAGCACTTCGCCAGTGAATATCAACACTTTCACTGACGGATAGCGCTTGCGTACATTGCGGCAGATTTCCACACCGATGGTGGTGCTTCCGCCCAAGCCCAAATCAAGCAGGAGCATGTCTGGCACCTGCTGCTCAATAAGCGGCCAGAATTCGTCTTCGTTCATGGCAGTACCAATGACTTCGGCTTCGGGAATCTCACTACGAAAAATCTCCACCGTTCCTTTGAGTTCAAGGCGGACATCTTCAACAATTATAACTTTCCAGGACATAGTATAGTGATGTTATTGTTTTCGTTCGGGAAGGCTGAAAGTCAAAGCAATGCCTTCCTGCATGTTGCGAACCTCAATGCGACAGCCAGGATGGTTGTAGTACTCGTCATGTTCGCGTATAATCTGACGCATGATGAGATGGGAGTGCGCAATCGAGGGACTGAAATAGTCTTGCAGTGCCTCTTGCGTAAGTATAGGACGAGGATCCGTGAACGTGAAACGTACGAAACCAGCTTCTGCTGAGGCACTGAGTGTGAGGATTGACTCGCGGCAAGTCGTCAAAGCAAGAGCATCATCAGCCAATGTTTCCATAAAGAAAAGCATGAGCGTGCGGTCACAGTTCACAATGTTGTCCGAAGGCTCCACCTGTATACACAAACCCGGACAGACATTGGCAGCCTTCCGCTTGAGATGATTCTGTGCAGCAATCATCAGTTCCTGCGCAGAAACTGCAGAGGGACGGAATGTATTTTCATCCAATTGTCGTGCCGCACAGGTTGCCAATGTACGATACACCTCACTGTAATAATCCACCAGTTCGGGCAACTGCTCCGTGCGGCCAGATTCCACCAGATAATGGATGCGTCCGGGATAACTCAAGGTTTCGTGCTTTATGGTGGAAAGGCAATTGTCAAGCACCTGATTCTGAACGTAGAGGCGGGCCTCCTCGTGTTCAATGCGATGGAGTTCACTCCCCTCCTCCAATTCAAGCGCCAGTTGGTGCTTGTGTTCTTTAAGACGTGTGTGGAGGCGTTTACGGGGAAGCCAAGAAAGCACGTAGTACCCAACGAGGAAGGCAAGCACCACCAAAACGCCCAATACTGTGAGCCAAATAACCAAGTTGGTCGAACGACGCATACTGCTGCAATAATCGAGCAGCGAGTCATCAACCGAAAGCAGTTTATAGAGGTCTGTATAGGCACGATTGTTGTATCGGTAGTCAGCCCAACGATGAAGAGCCAAAGAGGCTACAGCCAACTCGTTGCGCAAGTCGAGAAGTGTGTGATAGTCGGTGGAAAAGTCACTCATCCACCACTCTCGTTCCAACGGTTTGCCACTCCCCACAGCAGTGAGTACCGGCAATGGCTGCGTAGCATATTTCTGACGGTAAAGTTCAATATAATGGAAAGCACTGTCGGCATAGACAAAGGCATCCTCGTAACGCTTTTCAACATTGCTCTCGTAAACCTTGTCGGCATAGTTAGAGGCTTGGTCGAGCAATGGGTCATAGGTATTGGATGGCATCAGCGTATCGGCAAGAAGAATTGTATCAACAGGGGATATTGACGCAGCGTAATCTTCTGTCATCTGCCTTCCGCTTTCCGTTCCAAACACCGTCAAAGGCAGCCAAAGAAAAGCGATGAGGAGCAAGGCACTACGCACAGCCTTAGGCAAACGGAACCAAAAGCGACTTCCCTGCCCCAACTGGCTGTCAATACCAAAGCGGCATACCGAGAAGAAGTCATCTGTCTTGCGATACTTCTCAATGATACCTTTGCAGTTGAGCAAGCCGAACCCACTACCTTTCTGTATTACGATTTCAGCGTCAGCATCACGACCGATGCACGAGGCATCATATACCTTCTCGTTGAGGATACGATTTACGTCTTCAGCAGAGAGACCAACGCCAGTGTCACATACCGAAAGTTCTACATAGTCATCATACACATCAGCCACGAGGGTGACCTTTCCACCAGCAGGGGTATATTTGCGGGCATTGTCTGCCAGAGTGTTGAGCATGAAAAGCGTGAGCGAACGATCTGCCTTGACGACGCCATCCGTAGACTGAACATCAAAGGTAAGTCCACGGTCTGCGAATGAATGGCTGTTTTTTGCGAGCAAATCAAAGAGTTCTTGCAGAGCGAAGGTTTCGATATGGAGATTCACCATACCTTGACGTGTCTGTATCCAGTTGGTGAGAATGTCATTCTGCCGATTGATTTCAAGGGCGAGTTCATCGACGTAAGAGTAATCGAATGATTCACCGTCAGGAACAGAAGAACCACGCATCACCTCGTGCCGCATGCGGTCTATTAAGGGAATGATGCCGGTGATAATGGAGAGTGACGCCTTGCGCATCACATTGTCGCGTTTGCCCTTTTCTGTCTGAAGAGCATGTACGGCATATTGTTCATCGCGGCGAAGGCTATCCTCTTCCATCTGTTTGTCAAGGAGTTGCAATTGCTTGCGCGTACTTATGTTCCAACGTCTGGCAGCAAAGATGAAAAGAGCTACCACAAGAGCAGTTCCAACAATGATGAACAGAGAAAGACGGTTGACGAAAGCCCAACGAGCCTCCAATTCGCTTTTGCGCAAGGGAAGTTCCTTGTCCTCACGGATTTCATAGAGGAGATCAAGGTAACGATTACGGTATTCGTCAGACAGGGGTTTATCGTCCAAGCCAGCATAGGCTACGCTCATCTGTTCATAAAGACGACAGAGAATCTCGGGCCATCCTGCATCAACCACGAAACGTTCGGCATTCGCGAGAGTATCAAGAGCAGCAGTATAGTCGCCATCGTTATTGAGCAGCGATGCATCGAGCACATCAGCCTCCATACGCCAATAATCATCGCCCTCGGCAAGTTGATGCAAGATGGTCTGACATTGGCGAACACTGATGCGACCAGCATCTGGTCCATAGCCATAATAGCCACAGAGGTAGCGGTAAGCGAGCCATTGACGTGTATCGGAGGCATCTGGGTTGTCTTCATCAACCTCAATCATAGCCTTTTCGGCACGACTCTGCTGACCCATCATATAGTAATAGAAGGCTGATTGCAACTGATATCGTGTAATGTCGTGGGCAAGTTGCTTGGATGAGGTTTCTGACAATAAGGGTTCAAAACGACTGAGACGGTTTATATCCTTCTGTGCAGCCTGTCGACTGCGATAAAAAGCGAGATTGTCGGCCGCACGACGACATTGCTCCATCTCGATGAGTTCGCCCTCTAACCGTGTCAATGCAGGCACATGGTCGCAGCCCGACAGCGACAGGCAGAGCATGACGCAGAACAAGATGGTATGACGGGCAATACGTTTCATCGAGAATGTACTCATTTGTTTAGTCTACAAAGATAACACTTATTTTTGAAATTATCATCACACAACCATCTATTTTTCGTCATTACTGATGAAGCAGCGGTTATCTTGGAAAAAGAAGATAATAACATACTTGATTTTTTTGCAGTTCCAATGAAAAACCTTATTTTTGCACGCTAAATATATATATATGTTCGCGCGCATATGTGCAAAAAAAACAAAAGTAATTGATGAATAATAAAATCACCCGACGCATCGTGTGGCTTTTGACAGTTCTCCTTCCGTTATCTGTCCTGTGCGCAGAAGCCGTAGAATCTGACGACACACTGTTCGTTTGCCTCTCCAACGGGCATGTCGATGCCTTTCCGATGCAATATGTCCGCTCTATTGACACCAGTTCGCCCTACTCTACTACTCTGACCCTCATCGACGACAAAGTTGTCACATATTCGCGTTCTGAATACGACTCATTGTCCAACTTCGGTCCTGCGATGCCCACCTTTACCTCTTTCAAGTTCAACGACAAATTCAACGAACAACTCACAGAAGATTTTGAGGGAGATATCATGGGCAACACCATCTTGGTAGACGTCATGGCCATTGGAAAGAACCTCACTCCCTCTTTCAAAACCAGTGACAGCAAAGCCCGTGTATATGTAAACGGACAAGAGCAGACCTCAAAGGAATCTCGTCAGCGCTTTGCAGATGATCTGACATACACCGTGTCTCTGCCTGGCAGTCGTGTCCTCACACGCCGCACTATCAGCGAAGAGGTTTGGACCAATCCACAAGACGAAGGATGGGTGGACATAGCTCTCACGCCCGACATGCTCTCCACCAACATGCCTTCCAACAGGCCCGAAGAAGAAGGTCTCTTCACCTTACTTGATGGCAATCCCTCCACCTATTTCCAAAGCACTTGGGGAACAGGAGCCTACACACAAAAATCTGAATATGCCTATATAGACATTGCCTTGCCTTATTCGCTAAAAGAGTTCAAATTCCAAATCCAGGGACGTGAGATAAACAACTACAACGCAACCGAGATTGAGGTCTACACAGCAACAAAGAATGGTGAGTGGAACCTCAACAAACGCATCACCACTGCCGATGGACTGCCCACTGGTGCTGGTGGTCAAATCTTCACCTCTGCTGCTATATCTTGCGGCAAGGACATTGACAAAGTGCGTCTCAGAGTCACCAATGCAGAACATAGCAAAATACAGTCCGATGGATTCGTCCTCTACTACATTTCTTGGGCTGAATTGCGCATCCAAGAGTACCATGCCAGCGATGAAGAGCCGCAACTAATCTCTCCTGCCGTATACAGTTACGAGATGCTCCCCTTCGGCAACAATTATAACGTTCATGTACATTGGCTTGCTGAGGAAGTCAACACGGTTCCATGCATAGAAATCTGGACTGACAACGGACGAATGCCCGACCACAATAAGGGAAACAAGACTGCCGACAAACTGCTTTGGCAGCCTGCCTCCTTCAAACTCACAGGATACGGCATGTACGAGGACATGGAGGAAAGAATCCTTATCAAAGGACGTGGAAACAGCAGTTGGGCTGGCACCACAGGAAAAAGCCCTTATAATCTAAAGTTCGAAGAAAAGAAAAAACCATTCGGCCTCACCGGGGGCAAGCACTGGGTTCTTTTGGCCAACCGCCAAACCAACTCAATGCTCACCAATGCCATTGGACAGAAGGCTGCACGCATAGTCGATGCTACCTGTGCCAACCACATCATTCCCGTCGACCTTTACATCAATGGTGACTATCGTGGCAGTTACAACTTCACGGAGAAGGTTGGCATCAGCAACAACTCAGTAGATATCGACGAATACACGGGAGTCCTTATCGAACTTGACAGTTACTTCGACGAAACATACCGTTTTTCCTCATCCCCTATCGGTCAGCCGGTCAACATCAAGGATCCTGACCTTACCTCAGAGCCGTTTGCCTCACAGGCATCCAAGCGATTCAACGAAATCAAGAATGACTTCAATTCTTTCTGCAAAGCCATCTTCAACAACAATGGCTACGAAAGCATGATGGATGTTGAATCTTTCGCCCGCTTCCTCATGATCAATGACCTTATCCTCAATTATGAGATTGCCCATCCCAAAAGCACCTACATATTCAAAGAGGAAGTCGGCAATCCCGACTCAAGATATTTCTTTGGCCCAATATGGGATCTCGACTATGGCTATGGATACGAGAACGCCGGTAGTTACTACCTCAGTAGCGCCAAGGCTTCCATTTTCGCCAAAACCGGCAGCAACTGGGTTGGCACGAACTTCTTCAAGCCTCTTCTACAGAACAGCGATATCGTAAAGAAAGAGTACTACCGAGTATGGTACAACTTTGCCAATAAAGGTGGACTGGAAGAACTGATCGATTACATACAAGATTACTTCGACTTTGCCGAGCCTTCGTTAGTCAAGAACGCTTCGCGCTGGGGTGATGGTTCAAATTATGGAGCAACCTTGCCGAATGCACGCAAATGGCTCACAGAACGTACCAACTATATCATGGACAATATTGAAGTCTATGATCTCGACGAACCGCTAATGCACCGTTACGGAGACACCAATGGTGACGGACAGCTCACTGCAGCCGATGTTGTCTGCCTGCTCAACTACATATTGGGCATTGATGACGAGAACTTCGACATCTCACATGGCGACCTGGACAACAATGGAGAAATCACCGTCAACGACCTCGTTCTTGACATCCAGGCGGTAATCAGCGCTGGAGGTCTTGCAACTCCACGCCGTCAGGAGGCTGCTACCACACAATTCATGCTTTCTGACTTTGAGGCCATACTGGGCCAAGAGTGTACAACCGACGTTGCCCTGTCTGCCATTACCGATGAGGACGGCTTCACTGATTTCCCTGAGGCATTCGCTGCCTGTGAATTTACCGTCATGCTTCCAGAAGGAATGTCATTCGTGCGCGCTACCACCGCTCCGGGCTACAGTATTATGTCACAAGTCACCGATGACAGAAGGACTCGTCTGCTTCTCTATGCTCCTGACGGACGTCCCCTCATGCTTGACGAGACTCTCATCCATCTCACCCTACTTCCCAATGAGGTCTCTGATGGCTCAAATCGCCGTATTACCCTGACACAAGCCAACATCGTCACCCCTGATGGTGATGAGCAGCGCATCCACTCAGCATCAGCAGCCTTTGCACTAACCACTGGACTTGGCTGCACCCACTGTTCGTTCAGTGTGACAGGCGGCGATATTCTCACCGTTTATGCGCTTGAAGATGTCAATATCAATGTTTACGCAACCGATGGACGTTTGGTAAAGTCCTTCGATACGTCATCTGGCACTACCCAAATTGCACTCCCCTCTGGGGTATATGTCGTAAATGGAAAGAAAGTGATTATCAATTAACGCATTATTCAACCTCCACCATAGGTTCTATACGAATATGAAGCATTCCCTTATAGATACGCTCACTCCCCTGCTCCTCATAGTCCTTTGCAGCGTCCCCCGCATCTGTCCTGCCCAAGGTCTGCCTTGCACCCTCGATCAAGCAGATGGTCTCTGCGATGATTTGGAGTATAGTGACAAAGATGGGAAGTATCACTACTTCTACACCTCTCCTGTGATAACTATCGGCCATGCAGCCCAGACACTACGCTTCACTGTCACCGAAACCACATCGGGAGATTCCGGAGGAGGTTATCCCTGTTTTGCCATCGCCGAATTCTACCTCTACGATGCCAACGGGAAGGAAATATCGCTTAAAGCCTCCGATTTCTCCACCAATGCCCAAGAAGAGACGGAAGGTCCTATGGAGTACATCTGCGACGGCAACTACGGTACCTATTTTCACAGCCTCTGGTCACAATATGACGATTCCACAGGCGAACATTACATCGAAATCCAATTACCCCATTCACTCGAATCATTTGCCTTTGGATACGTAAGTCGGTATGAAGCAGTGGCTCCAGCCTCCATCACAATCTCTGATCCCACCTGGAAGGAACCCGAGCCCGAGGATCCTTCGGTTTACGATTACCTCACCATGTATGCCGAGGAGACAGCGCCTGGCGAGGAATGGATTGTCACCTTCGCCTTTGATACTGAGGTGGACTATACGGCTTTCCAGATGGACTTGACACTACCAGATGCTTTCACAGCCTATACCGACATCCGTTTCCTTTTGGCTGATGGTCGTGCAAGCGACACACATGTCCTTACCTCTTCGGTACTTCGTGGAGGAACACGTCGTGTGGTAGTCTATGCATCAAATGTTGCCCCATTTGCATCTCGTGAAGGCGATTTATTCTATATGTTAATGACAGCCAAGGCCACTGTTCCACAGGGAACCTACACGATCACTGCCTCAAACATCCGCTTCTCAACTATCAAGGGCAAAGAGAAAAAGCATGACAATCTTACGACGACCTTGAATGTGACAGAAGATGGTGTTCTTCCCATTTCTGCTGATGCCAACGTCCCCATCTACTGGAATTGTAATGGCATCCGCTCTACAGAGCATCACGGAATTCAGATAAGCAAAGGCCAAAAGCGTCTGATCAAATAAGTACCATCCCAGACAGTGCCAGCAGCAAAGATTTTTACCTGATAATTATAGAAACACCAGCAAGACAAGCACGATTGTAAATTGTCACCTTTTAAAATTTCAGCCGGGCAGAAGACGCATTCACTGCCCGGCTGACATTTTCCACTATCTTCAACTGTCAAAACAGTTTAGTTCGACGGGCACGTGCCTCAGAAAGTGAGAGAAGATATTGTTCCTGTTCACGTTGTGAGAACTCCGCGCGAAGTTGTCGCTGACGTTCTTTGAGATCTTTCACATATTTATCGTGAGTCGCAACATCCAATAAATGGGTTGCAACGAGGCTGTTCTGCGATGCATCGCGCACATACACGACAGGAGCATCGCTCACAGGGGCTATGCGCAATGCCGTATGCATCTCGCTGGTTGTGGCGCCACCAATCATCACTGGGATTGATAATCCTGCCTCATGCAACGCAGCGACTACCATCACCATCTCGGAAAGTGACGGCGTGATGAGTCCCGACAATCCAATTATGTCTGGCTGCACTTCACGAGCCTTGGCTACGATTTCATCTGCAGGTACCATCACTCCCATGTCAATCACCTCAAAACCGTTGCAAGCCATTACAATGGCAACGATATTCTTTCCGATGTCATGTACGTCACCCTTCACCGTAGCCAGGAGGACACGGGGATGTCGTGCATGCCCAGCGCATTCGGCACAGTCACAACCTGCGGGATGAATGCGGCGTGCATCAATAAAAGGTTGTAAGAAAGCAACAGCCTCCTTCATGGTACGAGCAGTCTTGACAACTTGTGGAAGGAACATCTTGCCGGCTCCGAAGCGTTCACCAACGACATTCATGCCGTTCATGAGAGGACCCTCGATGATATCTACAGGATTAGGATACCGCTCAAGGGCTTCGGTAAGTAATGTGGGCAATTCACTGGCATCTCCGCAAATGAGGGCTTGCGAGAGACGTTCCTCAACAGTTGTCTCTATGGATGCCACGACCGTTTCTGGTGTCTTGTCATCCACAATCGCAAAAGCCTCACCAGCAGCGACAGCCTCAATAAGACGAGATGCAGCATCAACACGACGGCAGAGGATTACATCTTCCAATAACTCAAGTTCGTGAGCAGGAATGTCAGCATACTGAACAGAAGATGCCGGATTGATGATAGCCATATCCAAGCCATTTCGCATGGCATGATAGAGGAACACGGCATGCATCGATTCGCGAAGACGATTATTGCCACGGAATGCAAACGACAGATTGCTGACACCGCCACTCACATGACAGCCAGACAGGTTCTCGCGTATCCAGCGAGTAGCCTCTATGAAGTCGAGGGCATAACGGTCATGTGCCTCGAGACCAGTAGCCACAGCAAGGATGTTCGGGTCAAAGATAATGTCGGAAGGCATCATGCCCACAGTGTCTACAAGCAGACGGTATGCACGTTCACAAACGGCAATCTTACGAGCATAGGTGTCGGCTTGTCCCTGTTCGTCAAAGGCCATCACTACGACAGCAGCACCTCTACGACGCAGTTCGTTGGCATGGGCGATGAACACCTCCTCACCCTCTTTCAGTGATATGCTGTTCACAACTGGCTTACCTTGCACACAGCGAAGCGCAGTGGTGATTACATTCCAGTCCGATGAGTCAATCATGAAGGGCATTCGAGCCACATCTGGTTCGGAGGCAAGCAAGCGGAGGAAATGTGCCATCTCCTTCGGGGTATCAAGCAGGCCGTCATCCATGTTGATGTCGAGCATCTGTGCACCATCTTCCACTTGGCGACGGGCAATGATGACAGCCTCATCATATTTCTTTTCATTGATAAGTCGAAGGAACTTGCGCGATCCAGCCACGTTACAGCGTTCACCGATGCCTACGAAACAGGATCCATCGACAACAAGTTCGGGATTGTCGATGCGCAGCCGTTCGAGTCCAGACACACAAAGAGCATTGTCGCGAGCCTTAGCCGAACGAACCTTTCGCAGCGATGCCTCACCGTCAGCATGAAGCCTGCGGTTCAACTCTGCAATGTATTCGTCGGTAGTGCCACAGCAACCTCCCACGATATTCGCAAGTCCTTCGTCCACATAACTCTTCACAACAGTAGCCCATTCATCGGGCAGCGTGTCGTATGTACCCAAAGCATTGGGCAGTCCTGCATTGGGGTAGCAGGAAACCAGACAAGTAGCCTCTTCTGCAAGACGGCGAAGGAAGGGTTTCATGTCTGCCGCACCAAACGAGCAGTTTAATCCGACAGAGAACAACTCGACATGCGACACCGAAGCAAGCACAGCCTCAAGCGTCTGCCCCGATAAAGTACGTCCGGCCTTGTCACTTATTGTCACAGAGAGCATCAGTGGCACGGTTCGTCCGGTCTGCAGTATTGCCGTCTCGGCAGCCATCAGAGCAGCCTTGGCATTCAGCGTGTCAAAAACAGTCTCTATTAGCAGTGCGTCTACCCCACCTTCCAAAAGTGCGGTTATTTGTTCCAGATAGGCATCATGAAGTTCATCAAAAGAGATGGCTCGAAACGCCGGATCATTGATGTCGGGGCTCATGGAAAGCGTCTTTCCTGTCGGCCCTACTGATCCTGCCACAAAGCGGGGATGGCTGTCGGTAGTGAATGCGTCAGCACAACGACGGGCGATACCTGCAGCAGCAAGGTTGATGTCACGCACTAGATGGGCGTTGCCCGTCTCTTCCATCGAAATACGTTGCGCATTGAAAGTACATGTTTCAATGATGTCGGATCCCGCACGCAAGTAACGGTTGTGGATGTCCTCGACAATCTCGGGATGGGTAAGAGACAGAAGATCGTTATTGCCAGTTGCCAGGCCATACTGTTGTACCATGGTGCCAGTAGCACCATCGAGAAGCAGTACGCGCTCCGCAGCCATTTGCTGTAGTGTCTTCATCAAGGGGAAATAACGTTATTTCTTGAACATGCGATCCATCTCGCGTTGGTCTTCTTTCGCCTTGATGGACTGACGCTTGTCATACTCCTTCTTGCCTCGAGCCAAAGCAATGACAACTTTTGCGAGGCCCTTCTCGTTGATGAACATGCGTACAGGTACGATAGTGAAGCCAGGATTCTTCTCCGACTGCATAAGTTGGCGGAGTTCCTTCTTCTGGAGGAGCAGCTTGCGGTCTCTACGGGCATTGTGGTTGTTGTACGAACCATAGAAATACTCGGCAATGTTCATGTTCTTCACCCACAGTTCACCATTGATGAAGTAGCAATAGGTTTCGACCAAACTCACCTTGCCCAGACGAACGGACTTTATCTCCGTACCGGTCAGCACGATGCCAGCGGTATAGGTTTCCACAAAGGCATAATCAAACGATGCCTTTTTGTTCTTGATATTTATTGCAGGCTGTTTATGTTCCATTTACACGACGATTTCCGAAAGACGGTCGAAGATGAAACTGAAGAGGAATGGTATGAAAAGCACCAAACCCGCGACAATGAGCGAAAAGGTCATACGTTTGTTCTCCTCAATCTTCATAACTGTATCAGCACCGAGCCATACCACATATACAACATAGAACTGCAACACATAACGGATAATCACCAATTCAGGGAACAGTCCCGTGAAGAGCACCAGCGCAAAGGACACAGCCATGGAATAGCCAACTAGCATGAAGCAGGCAGGCATATCGCTGTCAAGACTCAGATAGCGTGCACGAACCTCATTAGCAAGCCACGAGGATAACCAGAAGCAAGCCAACAAACTGAACGAGACGATACAAGCCTGCGACAATGCCACCCACCATCCTCCTTCAGCAAAGCCTTCGCGCAGAAGTAAGCCCAACAGCACAGCACCGCCACACAGTGATGTCAATGGGTAGACGAACGATGATGCCACGTCTTCACGTGGAGACTCGTTCATAATTCGCTCCCACTCAGTGCGGGGCGACCTAACCATGCACCACAGACGACGGAACAATGACTTGAAGTTCATGACTTGCTTGATAAACCGTTTCCTATGAGGCTTATTAATCGCTCAATGTCATGCGGAAGTAGTCAGTGGGTGTAGTCACCTTAATGATAGAGTCGTTGGACTGATAGTCAGACCAGACACATACCATCACAGAGTCCTTTTGCTGAATCAAGTTCGTCATGGCAACCATCCAAGGACGGAACTTCGGGTCGGCATTGGCAGTATCGGCAAGGTTGCGCAGGTCGAAGCATGCATACTCGGCACGATAGTTGTTGCCCAGTTCATAATTCATATAGAGGTTGAACTTCAGGGTATCTCCGTTCACACCAGCAGGAGCCAGGTAAGGAACGGCAGTCTCGTCAGCATAGGCTACAGGAACCATGTTCAAGTAGCCCTTGCTCACCCAAGCGTAAGGATAAGTCCAACCAGACTCCACCTGAATGCGGTTGAAGCCATAAACGGGGTTGAAAATCTTGTCCTTGGGCAGCGCTTTGCACCAAAGATCAACCGGCTCAATCGGAGCACAACCCTCGCTCAGCGAAACGATGGTCTCGTTCGTAGTAGACTGATAACTGAAGTAAGCCAAAGCACGATTGACGCTCTTCAGATTAAAGGGGCCCAGATCGCTGTTCGTTTTGATATTTTCGCACTCGATTACCTCGCCCGTATAGTCGCAATAGAAGCGGATGGGCTCCACACTGTGGTCGATGGTGACAAAGCGGCAGAAAGTACCCGTATACGTGTAACCATCATTGTCAAGACACGATGTCAGCAACAGTCCAACCATCACCGACAACATCCATGCATACTTTTTCATATTGTTATTGTTTGTTAGTTACTAATTTATATGGATTTCAATAACCCATTCACTCTTTTATATCAGAAGACTCACCGATAAAGTCTGCTATATGCTCGTCCACGTAATATGCGATGGCCGAAGTGATTTCCTCCTCGTTCTCCACATACCAGTCTTCGGGGTCATCGAACGCCTCATACTGCTCATACATAGCCATGAACTCCTCATCGGTACGATCGCGTGTAAGATCCTCCTTATGTTCGTCATACACCTTCTTGGCCTTGTAGATGACTTTCGAGAAGTCATGCAGCCCCATCAGTCGCATGCTTTTGGCGAAAGGATTGTCAAAGATATATGGGCCATAACCATTCTGAATCAGTTGGCAGAAGCCCCCATCCATCACCTCTTCCTGGAAGAAACGGTAACCCAACAGAGCATGTTGCCAACCATTGAGCAGGGGCATGCCCTCGGCTGTCAGTTGACCGCCCAGTCCCTCGAGATAAGCATCTGTGAACACGCGCAAAAATGCGTCCATGCCCTCTTCAGCAGCCTTCACGAAAGTTTCGTCACTTATTTCAATTTTCATACTCTATGCAATTTGCTGCAAAAGTAGCACATTTGCCCATCACCACAAAAGATTTTTTCGAAAAACAACATTTTTTATATAAGTAAATATAATATAGAATAATACATTGTAAAAAACAAGATTTTCTTTCCACAGCATTTCGCCACCCACATCGTTCGTCATTGATACGTGATACTTTCATCTACAACCGAAGATTCTTTATTATTCATTTGAAGGAAAATGTGCTGATTTATTCGCGTTTACGTTTTCTTTTTAAAAACAAAGTTTTATCTTTGCAGCAGAAATCCATAGAAGAAACCACGATTATGAAAAAGACTCTTTTCCTTCTTACTACAGCCATGATCTATGCACTCATGGCTGGTGCACAAGTCAACACCACAGAGCCTGCCGATCCCAATCCCGGCGATTCCTCCTGCTGGACCACCCTCACTGCCATGAAGGCTGGTTGGGGAACCATCGACGAACGTTATTCCAAGAGTGCCATCCCTACCTTTGCCAAGGCTCCTGTGCTGCATGGCTGGCGTGGTGAGCGCCTCAACGCCCAGGCACTTATCGTCACCCCAAGTGAGGTTGTTTCTGCCTCCCTCACCGCATCCGACCTCAAGAGTGGCCGTAAGGTGATTCCTGCCACAGCCATCAAGCCATACTTCGTCCGTTATGTCATCGGTGACACCTACCAGGACCACACCGCCACGACTTACTATCCCGACCGTCTCGGCAACAGTGCCACCCTCGCTATCGAGGCAAACACCACACGTCCTGTCTGGATTGAAGTTTCCATACCTCGCGATGCGGCTGCAGGCACCTACAAAGGCACCCTCACCATCAATTGTGACGGCACTACCTTCAAACTTCCCTACACCGTCGAGGTTGTCAACCGCACTCTGCCAGAACCTAAGGAGTGGGCCTTCCACCTTGACCTTTGGCAGAACCCCTATGCCGTAGCACGTTACTACGAAGTGCCCCTCTGGAGCAAGGAACATTTCGACCTCATGCGTCCTCTCATGACCGAACTTGCCAATGCCGGACAGAAAGTCATCACCACCTCCATCATCCGCCATCCCTGGAACAGCCAGACCTACGATCCGTTCGAAAGCATGATCGGAAAATACAAAGCACTCGACGGCAGTTGGAGTTACGACTACACCGTTTTCGACCAATGGGTTGAGTTCATGATGAGTTGTGGCATCGACGAACAGATCGACTGCTACACCCTCGTTCCCTGGGGATACAAGTTCGACTACTATGATGTTGCTTCTCACAGCATCAAAGAGATTGCCTGTGAGCCGGGAACACCTGCTTACGAAGATCTCATCTTCCCCTTCCTCAAAGACTTTGCAGCCCATCTGAAAGCCAAAGGTTGGTTTGCCCGCACTTGCATTGCCATGGACGAGCGCCCGATGAAGCAACTGCAGGCAGCCCGCGAGGTGGTACGTCGTGCTGATCCCGGCTACCGTCTCAAAGGTGCTGTCAACTACAGCCCGGAAGTCGTTGACCTAATGTACGACATCAGTATCACCTTCCGTCATGGTGAACTTCCTGAGGGAGTCGTCGAAGATCGTCAGGCCAACAACCAGCTCACCACCTTCTATACTTGCTGTAACCCCGAACGCCCCAACACGTTCACCTTCTCTCCCCTCCCCGAGAGCGCTTTCCTTGGCTGGCATGCTGCCGCAATCGGTGTTGACGGCTATCTTCGCTGGGCCTATTGCAGTTGGCCTCCTCAGCCCTGTCAAGACACCCGTTATGGAAAGGGGTGGTCCAGTGGTGATACCTTCCTGCACTATCCCGGACAGCCCAGTATCCGTTGGCAGCGTCTTGTCGAAGGCATCCAGCAGTATGAAAAAATCCGTCTGCTGCGTCCCTCACTGACAAAGAAACAGTCTGCGCTCCTTGACAAGGCTCTTGCCCCAATGGGAAAGACCAGTTACGATGCCGACACCGACTTCGCAGCCCTCATCGCTACTGCACGTCAGACCTTGCGCTCTATCGAATAACCGACATCTATTCATAGTAAGCAACCATATACAAAGGCCGTCGGGAACCCGATGGCCTTTGTTTTCTTTCTCATACACTCCTTGCCCACAATCTTCTAATCACCTGAACCCATCTTACCGTTTGCCCTCCGTTACATAGAACTACATACATCTTTTGAAAACTTGTTTGCTCAGACAATCGAACTTTTCATCAAATTCGACCTATTCATCACCCATTTTGAATGCCATATTATTGAAAAGAACGGCTCTATTTCTTTTTTTGACGTTCTTTTTCAAATTTCCAAAGCGGTGATTTTGAAAACCAAAGTTTTCGTTTTGAAAATCAAAGTTTTCATTTTTCTATAAAGAAGTTCATTTTTTTCGTCATTGCCTTTATTTTGAAATTTATAAAGGAAAAAATGCAAGCCGAATGCAATAGGATGCTGGGATAAACATCCAAATTGTCTGTAAACGAGAGATAGAATTGAAAAGGCATAAAAAAACATCTTCCCACGCAAGGGAAGATGTTGGAAGGGTGGCTAGTGGGACTCGAACCCACGACATTCAGAACCACAATCTGACGCTCTAACCAACTGAACTATAGCCACCATGAATGACACCTTTCGCAAAAGGCGCTGCAAAATTACTGTTTTTTTTGATAACAGCAAAATTTTGAAGTTTTTTTTCCAAAAAAAGTGCATTTAAGGACATATCAACAGGGATATGATATGTCGGTTTACATTATTGATGGAAATAATAATACCAATAGGTCTTGCCAAATGCCAATTGACGGCGATTATCGATGACGACAGAAGTCGCGTCTGGGTCATCGGCGATTGAGAGGAAAGCATCAAGGAGAGGTTCCAGTTCTGAGTCGATATAATCAGCGCAGACTGTCTCAGATTGATGTCGGGCAAGCAGCCAAGCCTCACGGTAGTGACGGGGAGCAAGGGTATCGCCCATCATCTGAGGAGGAAACTCACGCGAGAATTCTTCAAGACGACGGTCAAGCAGCAATGCAGAAATGTAGAGATCCCGAGAGAATGGCGAATCGTCTGAACGATGCAAACGGGCACAAAAATCCATGGCACTCTCTCCTCCATAAGGTTCAGCACCCACAAAGCGTTCCCAGACATCTGAACCATATCTGGTATTGTGACGGATATAACGTCCCGGCATGATGCCATCAACGCCATAAGGCTGTGTCATAGTGAACAACTCGTCACCTGCCCTCCCACTCCGGCACAGAGCCACATTGCGAAGAGCCGAAAGAGACGGAGTGGTTTCCAAGGATCGTCGTCCGACATCTGCAACACGGTCCACACGTTCCCTGTCGGCATAGCGGAAAGCCGTGAGTTCCATATGGAGCGGCGCATTGTGATTCGTGAGAGCCACGCAGAGAATAGCGCTGACAGCGAAAACGGCAAAATTCGTGGAGAGGAGAACCGTAATAAACGTCTTACGATCCTGTCTCAGGAGACGCCCGAAGTATGGTACTACAGCAACAAGGACGAAGGAAAGAATCAGTACTACAATCCACTTGGTTGGAGAGTGATAGTGGAAAGTGCGAGTATCAACATCTGTAAAGAATGAGAGCAGCATGAATGAAGGCACATAGGAGAAAGCCTCCCATCGCCCATAGATGCCGAACAAGTTCCGCAGACCTGTCTGAAGGAGAAGCAGAATGGCAGCAACGATAATTGCAGTAATAACGGGATTGTTGTGTGTAGCACCATGCGACCATGTCTCTTGCATGACAGCGATGAGATCTGCCTGGAACAAGACGATATAGAAAAACACGAACAAGGCGAAAAGCACTGCCATGATGATTCGCACGGAATGGTTTCGCTCCTGCTGCACTCGGTCGATATGTTCACGCATCATGATGAGACTATGAAATAATAGGTGTTAAGGGAATGAAGTTCAGCCACGTTCGGTGGTTTGCATCTGCAGCACCATAGCAGTACGCGCGGGAATATATATACGCAGCCATTCATCGCTGTTGCGAGACGGAGACTTTCTGCGTCCAACGCGCGATGAAGCATCGGGACAAGTGAAATGGACGACTGTTGGATCGGTGAAACCTCCTCCACCATAGCGAGGATCATCTGTTGAAAGGACCTCACGCCATGCTCCTGCCTGAACCTTCAAGCCATAGTCAGTGAACGAACGGACGGGATTGAAATTGAATACAAAGAGAAGATTTCCTCGACGGAATGCCAAAACCTGATCGCCGTCATTGACGCATACCGGATGGATTTTCTGTCGCTGGAAACTGCGCACGCCTTTGATTAGATTCAACATGGCCGCATCGAAACTGCCAAGATACTCATAGCAGAGATCATTGGAATCACGCAGACTCCACTGACGGCGTGCATACTTATGGCTCCATCCATTGCCTTGACGAGGAAAGTCAATCCACTCGGGATGGCCGAATTCATTGCCCATGAAGTTGAGGTAAGCGCCATTGATGGTAGAGGCAGTGAGCAAGCGGATCATCTTGTGAAGGGCAATGCCTCGCGAAGCGACATAGTTCTCGTCGCCTTTGCGGAAATGCCAGTACATATCGGCATCAACCAATCGGAAGATTATCGTCTTGTCGCCCACCAACGCTTGATCGTGGCTCTCAGCGTATGAAACGGTATGTTCATCAGAACGTCGGTTTGTAACCTCCCAGAAAAGAGACGATGGTTTCCAGTCCTCATCGGAACACTCCTTGATAATCTTAATCCAAAAGTCAGGGATGTTCATGGCCATTCGATAGTCGAATCCTATGCCTCCCGAAGCCACTGGGGCAGCCATCCCAGGCATGCCAGAAACCTCCTCGGCAATGGTTATGGCTGTAGGACGCAGACTGTGGATAAGGGTATTTGCCAATGTCAGGTAGCAAATCGCATCGCCATCCTCATTGAGGTTATAGTAGTCTCCATAGTTGCAGAAAGCATCACCCAAACCATGGTCCAAGTATATCATGGAGGTTACACCATCAAAACGGAAACCATCAAAACGGAACTCATCCATCCAATATCGACAGTTGGAGAGAAGGAACCGGACAACGTCGTCTTTACGGTAATCAAAACAGAGAGAATCCCAAGCGTTGTGTATGCGACGTTCGCCCTGACAGAAATACTGACAAGGATCGCCCGCGAGAAGTCCGAGACCTTCGTTCTCATTACGAACGGCATGAGAATGGACGATATCCATGATGACTGCAATGCCATTTGCATGTGCTTCGTCAATAAGTTCCTTGAGTTCATCGGGAGTGCCGAAGCGTGAAGATGGAGCGAAGAAACTTGACACGTGATAGCCAAAACTGCCATAGTAGGGATGCTCCTGGATGGCCATGATCTGGATGCAGTTATAACCACTGGCAATGACGCGAGGAAGCACTCTTTCTCGAAATTCTCGGTATGTACCCACCTTCTCCTCCTCCTGCGCCATACCAATATGGCATTCGTATATGAGCAAGGGGGAAATGTGGGGACGAAAACGGTTGATGCGGAACTTGTAGGGTTCTTCAGGATCCCATACTTGGGCAGAGAACAAAGCGGTGACCGGATCCTGAACGACACGAGTAGCATAAGCCGGAATACGTTCTCCACTGCCTCCAGGCCAACAGACACGCATTTTGTAGTACTGTCCGTGACGGATGGAATGGAGGGGAATGTGCAACTCCCAATCGCCATGATTTCCTACACGCGAGAGCATCCAATCTGCATCTGCCTTCCAACCGTTGAAATCGCCCACAAGGGCAATGGAAGTAGCATTGGGAGCCCACTCACGGAAAATCCACTCTTCAGCATTGCGATGCAGACCATAATATGTGTGGGCATTTGCAAAATCTGCCAGCAATCGTGTTCCGCCCTCTGTGAATCGTGCGAGACGTTGTTCGTAGTAATCTGCACGTCCCTGAATAGAGGACTCATAAGGTTGAAGCCAGGGGTCGTTTTTGATGAGATCCAACATGACAGACGGAATTTATGGTGTTACGACAAAATACGGGCAACAGAATATCCGGGCAATATGATCCAGAAGTTCAAGAACCAGAAACGGGCAAAAGATCCTGATAAGGCGAACAGTTTAGAGACGAACCTTGATTATGATCTTTTTAACGCCTGAGGGGGAAATGGCTGGGGCATGGCCATCAGAAGGAAAGAAGATGGCAAACTGTCCAGGATGAATGGTGAAATAATCATCCGCTGCACCAGGATAGAAACTGATGTCATCAGCAGGATCATAGGGAGCATCTGGAAGACGGTCGGCTGAAGTGTAGCCCATCGTCTCGTTGCCAGAGAGCGGCACCTGAATATCAATGAAGTCGCGGTGTGTTTCCAACTTTGCTTCCTCAATGGGTTTTGGCGAAGTCTGAACGACATTGACTATCAAGCGATCAGGTTCAAGAACGTTCTTCCCAAGTTCAAGAGACTGCAAGTCGGTACTGATAAGGAAGTCAAAAGCGCGGGGGAAAAGCGGATTGAGCGATGCGTAATCGGAAATGTGCGAGAGTGAGTCGATGACCATAATGCAAAGATTGAAAGGAAGACTATAGAAAATCAGGGAAAGACAGGAGTCCAGACAGCTGGAACAGTATCGGGATTCTCTGCAGAAGGGGATGTGCCTGCCGGATTTTCAACAGGCTCTGCGGCAGGTTCAGTGTCAGGGTCATCTGCCGAAGGTTCGGATTCGCCACCATCCTCTTCTTCGCCATCCATACCTGCCTCTTCGGCTGCTTCAATATCCTCTTCAGTAGGTTCGCCTTCACCATCCCATTCGCTGTCATCCTCACGTTCTTCAAGACCGCCTTTACCCATGACTGTGCGTAGTTCGCGACCTTCAGCATCATACTCGGTATAGCCATCGATGTGGTCATTGATGAAGGTTCCCTCAGCACGATGGTTGGTAGCACCGTCATAAAGAACGCCATGCCCATGTCGCAAGCCATGACGCCATTCGCCACGATAATTATTACCCACTGTAGTGGTATACGTGCCGTGTCCCTCAAACAAGCCTGCTACCCATTCTCCGTCATAACGGTCACCATTGGGCCAAGTAAAGATGCCCTTTCCGTTGATAACTCCATCGACGACATCGCCTTCATAGACATTGCCATTGGCATATTTGTAGGAGCCGTGTCCTGTCCGTTGTCCATTGCGATACTCACCGGTATAAACATCACCGTTGCTGAAGGTATATGTACCAGTGCCATGCATGACGCCGTTGCGCCATTGACCGGAATACTTGTCGCCATTGGGATAATAGTAATCTCCACGGCCATTTCGTTGGTCGTTTTTCCACTCGCCCTCATAGCGTGAGCCGTTCTGCCAAAAGAACTTTCCTACGCCCTCACGATGTCCATCAACCCACTCTCCACTATAGTTATTACCGCTGTTCCAAGTATAACTTCCTGTACCAGTGCGACGACCATTCTCCCATGTGCCAAGGTATGCATCTCCATTGGCATAATACATCGTACCGAATCCATGGATGACGCCTTTGTTGAAATAGCCATCAAAACGATCGCCATTCTTGTAGTAATAAACTCCTCGTCCATGTTGACGGTTGTCGTGCCATTCTCCTTCGTACCGTTCGCCCGAAGCGTAGTACATGGAACCTTCACCATCACGTTTGCCCTTCTCGAAATTTCCTTCATAGCGGTCACCAGTATCCCATACCTGCTCGCCTTTGCCATTTGGCACCATTCCGATAAGCATTTCACCTTTGTAATATGAACCGTCGCGGAGTTGGGTTATCTTCTCACGTCCGCCTTCGCCCTTTTCCTTGTTTTGAGCGACAGTGATGGTAGACGTTGCAGACAGCAGGACTGCCAGCAATGCTATTCCATATATATGATTTACAGTTTTCATTCAGCGAATGTATATATTTGATTGCAAAGTTAAGAAAAAGGGACCATACGGCCAACAAAAGAGAGAGAAAAATGCATAATCTCCCTATGGAAGGACCTCTACGCAATGCAAGGCATCGGGATGGAGCCAACGGCAGGCAGTATCACGGACTTGCTCGGCAGTAATGTCAAAAGCGGTGCGAACAGTAAGGGGAATGTGCTCATCCGTCATGCCGAGTGTATGCGTGTAGATGTATGCATCGATGAGCGAGAATGGTCCTTCGTAGTTACGGCACACCTCACCAAGCATGTAGTTGCGGGTCATGGTGAGTTCTTCATCAGGAACAAGGTCGTTGCAAAGACGATCCATCTCGACTTTCACCTCAGCAACGACCTCTTCAGCCTTGTCGGCTACTGCCTCACTGTTGATTATAAACAGGACCTGACGTGTATTAGTTACGAGATCGGACATTATTCCATATGTATAACCGAGTTCCTCGCGGATGCGCTTCATGAGACGACTGCCAAAATATCCTCCGAGTATTGTAGATACTACCCGCATTCGATAGAAATCTTCAGTTCCGGCATCCATCATCAAGCAGCCCATTCGGATGCTTGCCTGCGCCTGTGTAGACATATGACGTACAATGGGGACATGAGGGCCTTCTTCAGGATGAATAGAGGGACACAACGCAGAAATACCACAGACAGAGTTAGATGCCGTAGTCCAATTGCCAAAGCAAGATTCTACGACGGACAGAACATTATCATCAACATCCCCAGCAAGATACAGCGACACATTGTCGGCTGTATAGTGTGCTTGATAAAAGCGAAGCAAGTCATCACGGGTCACAGCATCAAAGTCAGGGACTTCGGCAAATGTCCCACAGGGGTGTCTTTCTCCATAGATATCAGTATAGAGCAGACGACGTGCCACCACATCTCCCCGACGACTGTTTACCAAATACTGATTCCGATTATTGGCACAGATGAGAGCGAGTTGGTCCTCAGGAAAAACAGAGTCGAGGAGCATGTCACGCAACAACTCGCAAGACGGCTGAAAACATCGACGAAGTGCATAGAGCGTCAGGAAACTGTATCCCATGGAAACGCTTAGTTCTAACCAAGAACCAAGGCTATCGAGTCGTTCCGCTATTGAAGAGGAAGTCAGGTTTTGGGTACCTTCACGTAGTAAACGATTGGTAAAAAGTGCCTGAAGGAGTTTATCCTGCACGGCTTGTCCCGAGCCGACGACTACATCAACGCGCACAGCGGGCTGGCATTCCGAACGAAGGACGTGAAGGGGAATGCCATTTGTCAACGACAAACGCTCTGGAACAGCAAAAGTGGGTATTTCCAACATGAGGCAAGCAGAAAATTACCACCAGTTGTCATCAAGAAGGTCGGAGGAAGAAGGCTCGGAGGAAGGTTCACTGACTATGACGACACCTGCCGGCAGACGGTCACCACAGGGGTTGAAGTCAGAAGGAACACCGAAGGTCTCACTCTGTGAATAAGGAAGCGTAGGATCGGCATAAACCTTCTGCATATAGAGTCCCCAGATGGGAAGTGCCATTGCAGCGCCCTGACCATCCTGCATGCTGTCGAAATGGATGTCGCGGTCTTCACCTCCCACCCAGCATCCGCTGACCAATGAAGGTGTATAACCCATGAACCAACCGTCAGAATTGCTGTTGGTCGTACCGGTTTTTCCTCCAATAGGAGCTGTAAATTTGTAGCGTGAGCGCAGACGTCCACCCGTTCCTTGATCAACGACAGCACGCATCATGTCAATCATCTTATAGGATGTCTCACGGCTGAAAACCTCATATGTCTTTGGGGTGAACATTTCTACGATATTGCCATCCTCGTCCTCAATTTTGGTGACATAGAGCGGTTCTGTACGGATTCCTCCGTTGGGGAATGCCGTGTAGCCTCCCACCATCTCAGCCACGCTGATGTCGCAAGGACCCAGGCAGAGGGAGATGGTCGGATCTATGTCGCGGTTTCGGATGCCAAAGCGATAGATCATCTCGACGAAGGCATAGGGATTGAGTTTGCTCATAAGATAAGCCGATATCCAGTTGCTCGAGCGTGACAAGCCCCATTTCAGGGTTACTGAACGACCAATCATATCCTTATGTCCTCCATCACGGGGGGACCATACTTTTCCATCTTCGGTAAGGAGTGTCTGCTGCTGATATATGGTTTCGTCACATGGCGAGAAGCCATTCTCCATGGCAAGTGTATAAAGGTAGGGCTTGATGGTAGAGCCCACCTGACGGCGTCCCTTGGTAACCATGTCGTACTGGAAATGCGAGAAGTCGGGACCACCCACATAGGCCTTCACCTGCCCAGTCACAGGATCCATTGACATGAATCCACAACGAAGGAAATGCTTGTAGTAACGCAGTGAGTCAAGGGGCGAAAGAATGGTATCGACGAGTCCACGCTCATAGGAGTAAATCTGCATGGGCTGTTTCACATCAAAGGAATCACGTATCTGCTCGAAGGTGTAACCAGCGTTTGACATGAGTCGATAGCGCTCAGTCTGCTTCATAGCTCGCGTCAAACTGGCTTCAATCTCGTCCTTTGAAAGGTTGTCATAAGGAGCGTTCTTACGATTCTGCTTAGTCTTGAAGAAACGAGGCTGCAAATAACCCTTGACGTGTTCTTCAACGGCTTCCTCTGCATAACGCTGCATGCGGCTGTCAATAGTGGTGTGGATCTTCAGGCCATCAGTGTAGAGGTTGTACGGCTTTCCATCCTTCTTATGGTTCTTGTTGCACCAACCATACAAGGGATTCGTTGCCCAATCAAGGCTATCTTCGTACCATTTCTGCTGCTGCCAACCACGATAGTCCTTCTTGACGGGTTCCTTAGCCGTCATGATACCACGCAGATACTCACGGAAATAGGGAGCCAGACCATTCTTATGATCAACGCTTCGATAGTTGAGTACAAGATCTTTGGCACGATATTCGTCAGCCTCCTCATGCGAGAGGTAGCCATTCTTCTCCATCTGGCTGATGACGACGTTCCGACGTTCCATGGTACGTTCCTTGCGACGAAGAGGATTGTAGAGCGAAGAATTTTTGCACATGCCGACCAACATGGCAGCTTCCTCAACATTGAGTTCTGAGGGTTCTTTGGCGAAATATGTGTTCGTGGCAGTCTTGATACCTATAGCGTTGTTTCCAAAGTCGTACTTATTTAGGTACATCGTCAGGATTTCCTCCTTAGTATAGTAGCGTTCGAGTTTCACGGCTATCACCCACTCTATGGGTTTCTGTGTGAGACGACGAGCACTGCCTCCTCCTGTCTCAGTATACAACTGCTTGGCAAGTTGCTGAGTTAGCGTACTACCTCCACCACCACTTTTCTGTCGCAGCACGCCACGTTTCACGATGGCACGCAACAATGACCGGAGATCAATGCCAGAATGTTCAGCAAAGCGAACATCTTCAGTTGCAATAAGAGCATTGACAAGGCAAGGTGCAAGGTCTTCGTAGTCAACCCACACCCGGTTTTCACCACTATAACTGAAGGTTCCCAACTGCACGCCATCGCACGAAAGAATCTGCGAAGCAAACTTATAATCGGGGTTTTCTAGTTCTTCCACAGGAGGCACATAGCCGATCTTTCCATTGCTAATAGCTGCAAACACCGCAAAAGCCACCAGAAGCCCAGCAGCCAGGAGAATCCAAAGTGTTCTTATGATGAAACGTCGCATAGTTTTCTTAATTTGCTGCAAAAATAGTACATTCCCCTCAATCTTCAAAAGATTTACTATTTAAAAAGATGTAAAGAGCCTTGACTTTGGCAGCCAAGGCTCAATGAAAAGGATAGTTACTAGAGATTCTCTCTCAAATGATCAATAAGTGGTAGCCTCTCCGAGAATAATCGCCACAATAGCAGTGATATCGGAAACATCAATTGAATCTTCTTCAATTTCTGCCACATTGGCTTGTTCGAAGACGAAGGTTGCATCTTCTTCCATTGTTCCCAACACATAACTGACAATCAATGTCACATCGTTCACATCCACCACACCATCATCATTGGCATCACCCATAATGCCCGTATGTTCAGGAAGCAGTGTAACATAGAGTGTTGACGTACCACCAATCTTGCGAGCCATGAGAAGGGGGTTGTTTGAGCTCCCACTATATGTACGGAAGGTATCATTATAGGTTCTCAAGTTTGCAGAATTTGAAGCATACTGCCAATTGTTATATTCCGTATTCCAATACCAATAACTTGTTTCTGCTTTGTGCCATGAAAGATTTCCAGAATTGGCTTGTACCGCATAAAGGTACTGATTATTTTCGCTGCTATACATGGTAAAGCCATTTCCAGAAGCAGTGAGCGTCAGAACAACAGTTCCAGAGGGCATAGTGGATGCAATTCCATTGTCGTCAAATACAAAGGCATCAGTCGTATGCTGTCCATGTCCGCTCGAGAAACTGCCATTGAATGCATAGTAGTTTGGAGAGAGAAGTGCATATTCGCCTTCAGTAACAGTGGACAAGTCCGTGACGAGTTGCCAAGCCTCACCGTCATCAATGGTATAAGAGAAAATAGGATAGAGTGTCACATCAGCCGTCGGATGATAGGTTCCAGCTGGAATTATTGAAGGAGTGGTTGCAGTCTCCTCCAAAACTTTCTCTTCACACCACCCATTGAATGTATATCCATCTGCAGAACGTTCAGGAAGAACAACACCCTCACGTCCAACGCTTTCGGTCAATACTACATGCGTATCACCCAATGTGACTGTAAATGTGGGATAAAGCGTAACCGTGACAGTACAAGACGATGAATAGTTGCCATCTGACGTCGTGACTGAAATAATGGCTTCACCTGCTCCAACGGCAGTAACAGTCCCATCATTGACAGTAGCAACACCGGCATCCGAGGTACTCCATAACAACCCCTGATTTGTGGCATTGGCAGGAACAACGGTTGCAGAGAGTTCCACTTCATCGCCAGTATACATTGAAAGTGCAGACTTGTCCAATGTCACACCTGTTGCAGCAATCTTTCTGCAATAGAGTTGGATGGAAGTCTGTGATGATTTGTAAGTAGTAAAACGAGGACTGCTTGCATTGTACTGCAGTTTGCCATAGGTAGAAACCTTTGAACAGGAAATCGATGCTGTACCATTTGAAGCAATTGAAATAGCCCATGCATTGTAGCCCTTATCGTCAAAAGAAAGTTTCTTTTCTGCAGTGTTATGCAGGCTATTGCCATAGGGGTCACTCATTGTCCAAGAACCGGCAGAACCTCCCAATGTGAAGACGACTGTTGAACTGGAAAGCGACGTCAGACTGAGCTTGTCATCAGAAAAAACTGCATTTGAGCAAGATGTAAGCACTTGATTCGACAGCTCACCTGCAGTAGTGCCTTCTGTATTGCAAGCAATGACAAATTCCAATCCGCGTTCCAACATATTCGCATCGTTCACCAGCACCCATTCTCCTTCAACAGTATTTCCACCAGTACCGGTACCCTCCTTCATAAACTCGAAGTCAATGAGTCCATTCTTTTCAGCGATGTCGGTAATGGGCTTTGACATGTATTTCTTGCCGTTCGAGTTATTATTGTATAGTTTTGCGGCTGGTTTGGAGGTATCAGTCAGTTCCGACTTATTCTTCGTACCGGGATAAGGATCTCCAGCAAGGTCTGAGGCTGAAACATAACTGCCGGACTTAAACTGATTGTCGGCAGGAATAATCGTACAACACTGAAGCGAAGAGGAGGTGTTCACGCTGTTTTCCTGCCAATACGACTTCACATAATTGACATGCAAAACCAACAATCCATGACCATAGGCCTCGCTGTTCCAACCATCCTGTTGTATGTTCTGCAGGATGTAATATTCATTTTTATTTGCATCATTATAGATAATGTATGCTTCCGGCTCGTTTGCCGTAATCGCCTTCATGCCAGTGATTGTGGTTGTCTCAGACAACGTAGTGGGAGTCATCCAACCGCTGTACCAACGTTCATAGGCAGTATAAGCACACGGAATACAACCATCCCCATTGTAGCACCCATAGTCCATGAGGCTCCAAGAATCCATGCCGAAATTCCCATTGCCCGCAGTATCGTAGAAGTCTGGTATGCCAAGACAATGACTGAATTCGTGGCAGGCTGTGCCAATACCATCCATCGTTGAACCAGAAGTCCCGCTGAGTTCACAACTGCAAGCATTGGTATCGATTACAACTCCGTCAAGCGTCAGAGCACCAGTTCCATCACCGTATTGAGCGGCAGTCGCGAGATCCCATTTATGGGGCCAGATTGTATTGTCAGCAGCATCGGATGCTTCGCCATAACCTGCATATACCACATACACCTGCTCAACTTCACCATCGCCATCCCAATCGTAATCGCTATAGTCAACATACTCATCGGCAAGTTCGATGGCTTCACTTACCATCATTGCTGGGTATTTGTCATTTCCAGAGCTATCGTTTTCACCATAGTAGGCCATATTCTTCGATACTTTCACTGGACCTACAACATCGAAAGTGAGATTGAACTGACCATAACTCTGATCATAAAAATAGTCGTGTACCGAACCGATGTGCCCATTCTTTGAATAGCCAACCTGATTGAACTGTTTGTCGAATGCTTCCTGAGTGTTAGAACTATTCATGGACACGTCCTGGAAGTTGACCAGAATGACCAATCCCTTTTTGGTTCCGATATATTCGCCATTGGTGGAAGGCTCTCTGAAAACACGTGCAGGACCACGACGGGCTGTGTTCACCTTCTGTGCTCGGGAAGAGCGTTTGGCTACAAGCGCAGCAGCATCAGCAGTTGTCAAGAGATCGTCGGCTGTTAATGTGTAGGTATTGCCCTCTGCGTCAACATACCAATGACCAAATTCATCACCCACTAATTGAACTTTTACAATGTTTCCATCAACCGTGGATTTCTCCACCCATTGTTTTTTTGCTGGTATAGCCATCGCAGCCATACACAACATCAACATCACCATCGCAGCCAGGCAGCGAGGCTTGAAGTAAGACTTCATATCTACTTTAAGATTTTATATATAAATAGTTATTTATCAATCGTCTGACTTTACTTCATGTGCATCACCTCTCATGATGATAGACACTATTGCAGTAATGTCGGAAACGTCTATCGTCTCCACGACGCTTTCAGTTTCAGCAACCACATTTGCCTGTTCGAAGACAAATACAGTACCTTCACTGATTGTTCCCAACACGTAACTGACAACCAAGGTTACATCATTCACATCAACCACCCCATCATCGTTGGCATCACCGGTAACACCCGAATGCTCCCCCAACAATGAGGAATAAAACGTTTTGCTTGCAGTTGTTTTATGCGCAAGTTTCAATACTGAGCCATGGTTATTTCCGTAGGTCCGGAATGAGTTATTATTGGATCGCAGCAAAGACCCATTTGCTTTGTATGTCCAATTCGACGATTGGTAACACCAACAACTATTCTCAGAAGAATCCCATGCCAGATTTCCTGACTTGGCAGCCTTGGAATATAAATACCCATGATCTGAATTATACATTTTGAAACCACCCGAAACAGCAGTGAACGTCAATTCAACGGTATTTGCCGGAGCAGAAAGGGCGATGCCATTTTCATCAAATTCGAATGCATTCGACGTGGCTTGTCCATGACCGCTATCATTAATAGATCCATTGAAAGCATGGCCATCGTCTGTCAACAAAGCATAGATGCCCTGCGTAACGGAGCTGAGATTGGTAACCAACTCCCATACATTATTGATTTGAACGTCATAAGACCAGACGGGAAACAACACGATATCTGATGTCGGATAGAAATAAGACTCAAACAGGTCGTCATCAATCTCAGTATCAGCCTCGAACATATTCATCGGGCACCAGCCCTCAAATGTATAACCATCTTTTGAACGGGTGGGAAGTTCAACACCTGAATTGCCTGCAGTTTCAGTGATTCGCTCATGAGTGTCACCTAACGTGACGGTGAATGTCGGATAGGGATTGACTGTAACGTTGCATGTTGCCATGCAGGTTCCGTCTTTCGAAGAAACGGTAATGACGGTTTCACCTGCTTTAATAGCATTGATGGTGCCGTTAATGACAGTAGCCACAGACTCATCCGAAGACGTCCAAACAAGTGATGGATTTGTTGCATCAGCTGGTTCTACTGTAGCAACGAGTTTCACAAGGTCACCCTCGGTAAGTTCAAGCGAAGAATGATTGAGCGTAATACTCGTCAAAGCAATCGTCCCGGTATTTACAGGCACATAGAGGGAAATGTCTACTATTAGTTTATCTTGTTTAGCTGAGTAACAAGAGAAGAGTGATGCAGAACTGTTGTACAGCAACATGTTGCGGCTGTTACTACCTTGAGCAGTGACAGTTGCAATCCCAGACTTAGTAACGGAAATTGTCCAACTGCCATTGGCATCAAGAGAAGTCCCCGTCTTCAGATGGTTATTTGAAGATGATGCCGCATACAGATATCCATTATTCACACTGTCGTACAACGACCAACTGCCGCTAACGGTTCCCTCACCAAGAGTGAGTTGGGCAACAGAAGAGGTTAAGGTCACCGTATTGCCCTCCTTGACAACTGAAGCCTGCCCTCGATTATAACTATTCTGGGTAGTAGAAAGTGCAAAATCGGATTCAGCAGCAACAATGACTACTTTTCCACCCACCTCAAGTTGGTCTGCAGCAGTGACTTTCACCCATTCACCAGAACCCGTGGGTTGGTCAGTACCACCTGTTCCACTAAACTCCCATTGAGCATAGAGACGGATTGTCGTAGTGACATTGCGGCATACCTGTCCGGGTTGATAATCGATGCCAGAACCATCGGATTCGGTATTCCAACTGATGAAGGTATAGTTCGCACGATACGGAGTCTGTTCCGTTATCGTTACATTTCCATCATATACTACCGATGCAGCAGGAGCAGCAGAGCCACCGTTTGCATCATAGACGACCTTGATGCTTGTCGCAGGAGTAGTGCCATCGACATGAGCATAGAGCGTAGCCGTTGAAAGATCAAATTCCTCATCCCAATATTCTGAATTCCAAATGTAATCGGCCAATGCGGGATAGTCAATGAACGGATTGCGGTTACCCTGCTGGGCAAAGATGTCATCATTGATTTGTTTCTCTTTTTCGCTCACGGGATCACTGTTGTGCCACTCGAGAAGCATGTTGTACATCCAAGGATCCATCGTGGGCCATTCGCCATTCTTGAAACCGTAATTGTATTCATCCCAGGAAAGATTGGAATAACAGGTGGCCACATACATATAGATTCGGGCATAATCTCCCTTGTATTCATCGTACGGTTCCCACACGCGCGAAGCACTACCGCCATAGCCTGACAACGGATAGCCCACCCATTGCCGTCCGCTGTTCTTGTAACTTCGTGATTTGTCGACCATACCAGGAGGATAGTTGCTCTTGTCGCTGTTGGATTTTGAATAAGATGGAATTACACTGACGATATCAGAATAAGCATTGTTGCTACCACCTCCCCACCAACTCTTTGGCACTACGTGTTCACGATTCCAGAGACCAGTCGAACTATAAAGGTACACTTCATCCGAACATAAGTCATAAACCGTAGCGTATTTTGTTCCTTTATTGGCCTCATCCACATAATAAACATACGGATAAGCGGTCTTAAGACCATCATACGATATCTTGGTGTGGTTGCTGATGATAGTACGCAGTTGTTTCTTCAACGCCTCTTTTTTCAAGCCATCGATACTCTGGTAGTATGTGCTCGAAGGCTGCGCCTCAATTGACAGGTTCGCAAGAATAGCAATAATGCAAGCAACGGAAAGACTTGCAAAATGTCGTTTTTTATCCATCTTTTTCTCTTTCATTGGGTCATTTTCCTGCATGTCGGAAAAATTCGCGCAAAATTACAAAAAAGAGAAGTATCCGCCAAAAAATGATGAGAAAAAGTCTCAGAAGCCCGTTCCTTTAAATATAAATTGAGGAAAAGGATTCAAAAATGAACGCAAAAATCAACTTTCGAAAGTTTCCGTCTTGAGAACCAAAACTTTCGTTTTTCCATTCCGAAACTTTGGAAAATCCATTTCAAAGTACTTTTTCGTTTTTTAATCAGTCGATTTCAATTTCATAAAGTCCAAAAAACAAAATGGGCAGCCCTAAGGCTGCCCAATAGATGTCATGCCGATACGAAAAAAGGTCAGAAACGGATTCCGACACAGTACTGCACACACTCGGCAGCCATGAACTTATGGGCTTTGAGCACCATGCCGACGTATAAGTCGTTGAACTGCGGAAAGTGGTACTTCATGTTCACCAACTGATAGAGGATCTTGTTGCGGGCAAGGCCATCATTATCATAGAGATAACGTCCGACGCCCACCATTACCGAAAGGTCATGGAAACTGAACTCATGCAATGCCGAAACACCCACAGATACAGGATCGTAGGTCTCACCTCTCCCATCGCTGGCAGCGATAATGTCGCAGAACGGAGTGACAAAGAGGTCCACGCCCACTCCCGATGCATGTGTACGGCAATATTTGTAGAGACAATCCGCGTCGAAAGCATATTTCATCTTGCGGATATTCTCACCGATACCGGTCAGTTCCTGCGTATGGTCGAAGTATGCCTCCACAGCCATGACACCGGCAGAAGCCTGCACATCAAACTGGAAATGAGGACGGAATCCATCTTTGAAATTGCGGTCTGCCCCACTCTTCTTGTTGAGTTTCTCCACACGTCTTGCCGCAGCATAACGGGGATCCTTCCTGCCGACACTCATGCCCAGTTCAAAACCATTGTAGCCTTTGTTCTGGAAGTTGATGGCACCGTTGGAATAATGGTTGAACCACAACCCAAGCCCCACATCATAACGGTCACTGATGGCATAGCGGCTCTGCAATCCTAAGGTGGCATGTGCATTGACCGGGAAAGAAATCATGATGTTCCAAGGATTCGTTACCTGGTCGTAGAGGTTGTTGAAGCAGAATCCCAATCCCCAGCCAGCCGTATAGCCGAGACTGAACCCTCCCACACGGAACCAGGGACGGTCAATATAACCATACACGCTGTAAAGATTTCCCACACCGGGACCATTGGCAGCAGGGGCTGTCCCGAGCAAATCAGCGCTTAAACCAATACCTATTCAGCATGGTTGCAGAGGGTCGAAAAGGGTGTATCGCTGTGGTCTTCCCATCCTAACTTCAAGTTTAAACTTGGTATGACAGGTGACTGTGGACCAAATAGTTGCGGATAGTAACGCTTGTCGTAAAGCAACTTGCTTTCACCGAAGCGTACCGACACATTCTGAGCATCGGCTTGGCAACAAAATGCCAAGCCGAATAGGATGCCGAGAGAGTATCTCAGCAGGCGTTGAAAACACATATATGGCAATCGGTTTAGACTTATGCCAACTTCGTATAAGCGACCTTTCCTACAAGCGTTGTAGGCAAGGAATCGCGAACCTCAATGACATAAGGCATGGCATACTTGGCAATATGCTTGCGGCAATGAGCCATAAGTTCCTCCTGCAGTTCAGGAGTGTTGGTATAGCCTTCGTTAAGAACGACAAATGCCTTCACCTTCTGTACCTTCAACGGATCGGGAACACCGATGACACAACTCATGCGAACGGCAGGATGAGCATCGATGATATTCTCCAACTGCGAAGGATATACATTATAGCCGCTGGTAACGATCATACGTTTAATGCGCTGACGGAAATAGATGAAGCCTTCTTCGTCCATCATGCCGAGGTCACCCGTATGGAGCCAGATGATTCCATCGTCATGACGACGGAGTGTGGAGGCATTTTCCTCTTCGTGATTGATGTAACCCATCATCACGGAAGGACCGCAAAGGCAAATCTCACCTTCAGTGCCGTAAGGAACCTCGTCGTTGGTGCCAACGGCACAGATCTGGTAATATGTGTCGGGATAAGGAATACCGATACTGCCCTCTTTCTCCTTGTCCCAAGGAGTGAGGCAACTGGCTGTAACACATTCGGTTGTACCATAACCTTCACGGACACGGACTCCGGCGTTATGTTCGGCAAGGAATTTGTCGAATTTCTTCTTCAGTTCGATGCTGAGCGAGTCACCACCCGAGAAGACGCCCTTCAGGCAGGAAAGATCCACACCGTCGAGATAAGTGTTGCGGCAGATGGCTTCGTACAAGGTAGGAACGCCGGCAATGAAGTTGGGACGATGCTTCTTGATGAGATTGGCATAACTCTTCACATTGAAACGGGGCACAAGAATCGAAGTACCGCCAGCAACCATCATGGTATGGATGCAGACACCAAGTCCAAATCCATGGAATACAGGCATGGCGGCAAGCATCCTCAGATGACGCACATCTTCATGGCTCATTGTTGCCGTCTGGAGCGCCAAAGCATTGAAATTGAGGTCGCTCAGCATAATGCCCTTGGTGATACCCGTGGTACCACCCGAGAAGAGAACCACTGCTTCGGTATTGGGATCCTTGTCGGGAGTGAAGCAGTCATTACCGACCTTCTCTCCACCCTTCACAAAGGTCTTCCAAGTGAGTGCCACATCGCCGCTGACCTTGGGGAACTTGCGTTCGGTCATCAGTCGGTAGGCAACTGCCTTGATGGCAGGCAGTTCGTCGGAAATCGAAGCAATGACAAGTTTGCGAAGGGGACGCTGCTTCATCACATCGATGAACTTGCCATAGAACTGGTCGAGCGTGACAGCACAGTCGCATTGAGCCTCATCGATGAAGTTTACAATCTCACCGACTGCCGACAATGGATGCACCATTGTAGCCACAGCCCCGATACGGTTCAGGCCATAGAGGCAATAGATTGCCTGGGGCACATTGGGCATGCACACCAGCACTCGCTGATTGGGTTTGACACCCATCGCATTGAAAGCACGTGCCACGCGGTCAATTTCCACAGCCATGCGGGTATAGGAAATCTTGCGTCCCATAAACGCAAGTGCCGTAAAGTCACCTTCACGGGCAGCAGTATCGAGTACTGTCGTACTCATTGATTTGTCACTATAAGTCAAATGAAAAGGTAGGTCACCATAACTTCCCAACCAAGGGGTTTTCAGAGTTTCTTCCATTTTAATAATCATTCATACCATTTTGTGAATGGCATTTTTTTAATATTCAACAGGAGTATTAATTGGTTTATCAAGTAGTTCGGGATTTGCAAGCAATACGCGCAGCAAGCGAAGGCTCTTGGCGAAATAGTAGCCGTCGGCAATTCGCTCGTCGATGGTCAGACCCAGTTTGAGGGTATCTTTCATCTCATAAGTGCCATCTTCTTTATAGACGGGACGCATCTTCTTTTCGTTGATGACGCAGAAGAATGATACGGTACCCTTCTCATAGAGATGATGGTAGTCTGCGTTCATCTTGATGCTTCCAAGATTGGAAATGTACACACTGCAATAGCGTGGATCATCCACCATCAGGGATTTTGGATAACGACCATGATACTCAAGACGGTCGAAAACCCAGAAAATGAAACGAAGCACCCAATGAGGCAACTTGCAAAGGATATTCATCTTGTCGGTGGTACTTTCGGTCTTGTTTTCCTTTCGTACCATATTCACGAAACTGCGCACATAGGAATGAACCTGTTCGATGGGAGCCTCACCATCCCTGTCGATGACAATCTTGGCGATGGCCTCTTCGGATTCATCTTCGAAAGTACGCTTCACGTTGAAGGACAATTCGATGTTGCGATGCGCATAGAAACGGCCGTCACTCCCAAGGAACCAGTTCATCTTGGGACGCAGCACCATTACTTTAGCAAGGGCAGCAGCAACCACATGGAACCAGGTATACTTGAAGTCTACGCCCTCCTGGGCATTCTTTTTGGCGATGTATTCATTCACTGCAGTAATATCGAACACTTCGTCAAGCACGGCTTCATTGTCCGTACGGCGAGGCATAACGAATGGCATGATGACATGCATCGAGTCCAGATCCTTCAGGTAGATACGATCCTGACGGTCATGGCGCCCCATCTTGGGCTTATTCGTTGTCGTCATAGGTATGGATTTTATCCGGTTCAACAATTTGCCGACAAATGTACTACTTTTTTTTATACTGCCCAAATTCCGCTCTTTTTTTTCGTTCTTTATGATTCCAACACACTGAATTGATGAAAACCGTGATATACATGGTTTTGGGGAGAAAACACCGATAATTGTGGCGAAATATCCTGTTTCGGGGGTGAATCAACGATTCGGTCAATATGAAAAAACGGCAAAAAGTTGAGAAATACCCCTCAGACAGGACATCATCGCAGTCTTGTTGGCATCAGTACTCTCTCGCCTTCAAGAATGGCATCATCATTGTGTCGTGGACCGTTGCAAGGCACTGTCTCGACAACACAAATTACCGGTATTGCACCAAGCATACAATACGTCAAAGGCTGCGATGAATTTGGTGGCATTATAGTCAAAAAAGACGGAAAAACAGTACTTCACGCAACAAACGGGCATCAGAATGCCTTATTTTCCCCAAAAAACTTGCATGAAGTCAGAATTTATCCGTACTTTTGTCCCCAGAGCATTATACATATTTAAAAATATACCAAAAATGAAAAAGAATTCCTTAGTTTTCATGGCTGTCATTGGAGCCGCCATGTTGATGGCTGCCTGCTGCGGCAAGAGCGACAAAGCTTGTAACGACTGCAAAGCAGGAGACGAATGCGACAAGGCAAAAACCTGCTGCAAGGCAGAAGAATGCAAGCAATTTGACCGTATCCTTCCCGTTGGCGTACAACTCTACAGTGTTCGTACCGACCTTGAGAAGGACTTCTACGGCACCCTCAAGGCCATCCGCGAGATGGGCTATGCCGGTGTAGAGTTCTATGGTGAGTACTACGGGAACAGTGTGGTTCAGGTGAAGAAATGGTGCACCGAACTGGGCCTCATCCCCTTCTCGAACCATGTACCCTACCAGCAGATGATTGACGACGTGGAGAAGGTCATCGCAGAAAACACCGTCCTCGGCGTTCAGTACATCGTGTTCCCCTACATGGACGAAGCAAGCCGTCCGGGCGTTGATCCCGAGCAATTCAAGGCTACCGTAGCCCGTTTGGGCGAGATTGGTGCCAAGGTGAAAGAGAGCGGATTCCAACTCCTCTACCACAACCATGACTTCGAGTTCGTCACCCTCGCTGACGGTACTGTAGGTTACGACTACCTTTTCAGCGCCAACACCCGCAGCAACCTCCAGAACGAGGTGGACATCTGTTGGGCAAGCTATGCCGGCTTTGATCCCGCTGAGGTTCTCACAAAGTATGCTGGTGGCATCCCCGTCGTACACCTCAAGGACTACTACCTCGAGGGCAAGCTCTCAAAGGCTCCCTATGCTCTCATCGGCATCAGCACCGACAACAGCATGAAGGACGATGGCGGTTGGTTTGAATACCGTCCGCTGGGCATGGGCCAGGTGGATGTTCCCGCTGCCATCAAGGCTGCCATCAACGGCAACTCGCAGTGGCTCTGCGTTGAGCAGGACGAACCCAACGAAGGTTTCACCCGTCTGCAGGGCATTGCCAAGAGTGCCGAATATCTGCGCGGACTTGGTCTGATGTAAGCCAATCTTCTTCCATATTAAGAAGGAGGCCCACAACCATGTGGGTCTCCTTCTTTTATACAGATGTGGGTCTCCTTCTTTATATAATGGTCTCCCTTCATTATATAATAAGTAGGCTCTACTAAAGAATCCCCCCATGATGAGCAGGGAAGATTATTCACAATTGCCATCTTGAGACTAATGCGGGCAAAAGAATTGTCAATAAAAACGGAAACCGCATGTTCAAGGCTGAACAGGCTTTGTTCATCCGGACGGGCCGTTTGTGCATCGGAAATCAGCAAAGATGATCTTTTTTCAATAAAAAAATGACTAAATATGGGAAAGGAAGGCTAACGATGATGAAATAGAATAATACTAAATGAAAAACGAACTTGAATATATGATTAATGGTGCAGCATTTTAGTATTTCTGTGCATCATGTTGAAATAATGTTGCATCAAAATTTCCGTTTCAAAGTACATAAATGAATAGGAAAGGGAGATATCCTTCCACAACCCTACCCTCGCCAAAATCTGGATGGAACTCTGAGAGATTCCAGATACATGTGACGGCATCTCTTGTCTGAGACTCTTGTCTTGGTATAGCAAGGCTTCAATTTTGAGGGGCAGACGAACATCACCAATATGGAATACACGAGCATCAATAATGGTATAAAAAGACTCCAGCGTTGGGTGCTCGAGCATCCAACGCTGGAGAATAATGTCACAGAATGTTTCGAACTAACGTTCTATCTTTTCTATCGTAACGAACTGTACTCCTTTGGTTTCCAGTCAGACAATCTATTTGTTTGACGGTCTATTTTTGGTTTCGGATCAGCACTTTGCGTCCGTTTTGGATATAGATACCTGGGGCAAGGGCATCGGGAGAGACGATACGACCACGGAGGTCATAGTATGGAGCCTCGCTGAAGTTCTCATCCTGGAGAGGATTGACGGCTGTATCCTTGTTATAATAGGTGCCATCGTTATTACGTTCGACGATGCCGTGAGAACTCTTGGAAACAGGATGAGGATCGGGCTCATCGCCATCAAGGTTCTGGAACCAGACTCCACTGCCAAAGCCCGCATTTTCGAGCAGCCAGCAAAGTTCACCGTTTGTCGCCATCTCATTTGTCAAGTCACAGAGGCCATATTTGGGGGTGCCGATATCGTAACAGTTGAGGATGGATGCCGAACCACGAAAGAAGGTCTTGTCACTCTCAGTTCCTTGCACAGTTGCCAGACTCCAGCAGTTGGTAGCAGTGGAACCATTGCCCAGCCAACCTGTGAGGGCTGCTGACTCAAGTCCACCCTTGATGTTACCAGTCACATAGCAATTCTCAAATTCAAAGTATGCCGTGCTGTTCATGTTGCAGCCGATGATACCACCTGCATTTTGGTTTCTGGCAGTAACGTCACCCTCATTACCCAGGCATGACATATAAACTGAACCACTGCAGTTGGAGCCTCCAATCAAGCCAACGAAGGCTCCGCCCTTGATGGAACAAGAATTGTCAAGGACAAAGTCGCGGATGATGGCACCATCGTCGACTACGCCGAACATACCCACATAATTGTCATACTCCATATCGATCTTCAAGTTGCTGATGGTATGACCGTTTCCATCGAATGTACCGCAATACTTGTTCTCCAAAGTACCGATAGGCTCAAAGTCTCGCGACTTTACAACCATGTTGATGTCGTTCTGGAGGATGCCATGCAGACGTGTCTTACCACTGTTGACAGTCAGAGCGAACTTGACAAGGTCGGGAGCACTCTTGATGATATAGTCTCCGTCCGAAGGAATCGTGTCGTTGGGGAGATCAGGATCGTCGAGTTCTTCTCCATACTTGAGTTTCTTGTCCATCCATTCGAAACGTTCCTTGACATATTTACGGACGATAGCCACCTCTTCCTCATAGGTTGGATAGGCAAAGACATTTTCATGGACACGAGTTCCCAAGATAGGCCAACGCATGAAATTGAGCCGCTGTGAGTCATAGAGACGGTCAGCGATGCTGTCAACAAAAGCCACCATCGCTTCAGGGGTCATGGCACCACTGTTGCGACACTCTGCCCAGATTTCACACAGTCGGTTATATGCCGTAGGATCGGAAAGGATGCGCGTCACGAGGCTGCTGGTGCTGCCTGCTCCAGAACCTCCCGAAGCATAAATCCAATTTTTGTGGTTCTGTACAGGATATGTGCGGACGTCGTTGTTGAAGGCAAGGTCGAAGTCCCACGAAGGTCCTACATGGAATTGGTCATCGCCTCTCTCCTTCCACATATAAACACTCCAGTAAGTATCGGTATTGCCCGAGTACTCTCCAACGAGGAAATGGCGGAGAAAACTGTCAAGATCGAGACGGGAACGGTAGCCGAGAAGGGGATTGGAGAAAGAGCCACTCCATACGGAAGCCTCCATGGCATCAAACATATTCTTGATGTAACGAGACTGTTCGGGTGTAATACTCTTGCTGCCAGGTTCCTTGATGGTGACAGGGATTCCGCGTGAACTGTTGAACTTCGAGGGCTCACTGCCGGCATAGGCATCAATCTCAATAAGATATCCACCCGTGAGTGCATCGCCATCGATATCTTCGGGTGTCATCTCGGTAATAGGAACACGATGCTTGTCAATCGAAATCTGGTCGCAGAGTTGATAGCAGCCCTTGTATTCGCCGTTGACAATCACATCCACTGCCTGGCAATAAACCGTGTACTGCATACCAAAACGACGGCTGGTTTCAAAGGCAATGATGTTGCGCATGAGCGTCTTGTCGCCATAATTGTTTATCAGGGTCCACTTCTTTGCCTTGGCAGGGCTCTCCAGTTCGGAGCCTTTCATCATATGATGGCTGCTGCCATCGTTGAAACGGATACGATAGGGCTTCTTCTCAAAGCCATAGGAGGCATTGCCACGACTACGTGCCAGAATCGGATATTCCTGTATGCGGGCACCATCATCATACACCAGTGTCATCTGCGCCTCCAGTTCTGTAGTCTTGGAGGTGGGATCACTGCCGCTGACAGTACGCATGGAATAAGTCGGAAGATTGGTTACCTGATAGAAATGGCTGTCATCACCTTCTCCTTCATGACCATAGAATTCGATTTCTGCAACCATACTGCGTGAACCCGAAGGTCCCGTGTAACGGACATATCGGAAACCACGCGACACCTTTACGGGGGCATTGCTCATCTCGCCGGCTGTACCACCATCATCAATGAGGTAAAGGGGCACAGCATCGATGAACGAAGGATCGTTGGCACCTTCAAAGAGGCCCAATTGGCAGTAGCGTGATCCCACTGAATTGCGACGAGGCATCCATGACACTCCTGTAATGACATGGGGTGTACCAAGGTCATAGCCAAACCATGCCTTGGAACCGGAACTCATCTGAACATAGGTTTCCGGATCACCGTCAAATGCATACGACGCAGACGCAGGATTATTGTTAAAAGTAATAATGGTTCCAGTAAGTTTCTCATCATCTGCTGAAACTGCAAGCACGGTCATCATCACGAATGCCAGTACCCAAAATCTCTTCATAATTAATTTCTCTTAATTTTTTTGCAAAGATACTATATTTCAACCAACACAGCAAAAATGCAAGGTTTTTTAACGTCTGTCCTTCCACGTATCGAAGAAATCCATGATCAGTTCAGGACTGTCAATATCTTCCATCGACCAGGAATGGCCTCCGCCTTCGACTTCATAGAACAGCACCTCAGTACCCTCCGTTCCATTGGCATAATGGTGAAGAGTAATCTGACGCGAAGGCTTGTCAGCGTCCTTCAAAGGCAATAGCGTATGTGAAAGCGTAGAACAACGGTTCATCGCCGCAATATGACTAACCGCCACAGGTACAGATATGTAAGCGCCCCACCCTCCTGTATTCTCAGGGTCGCCATCCCAAAGGGAAGTCTTGTCTGCCGTACCATGGAACTCAAGGAAGGGGACAGCACCCGAGAAGTCTGTTTCACGGATCAGCCATTCCATGGTAAGTCCTGCCATGGATGCAATGGCACTGAAAAACTGAGGCTGCTTCCATGCAAAAAGGTAGCACATCTCACCACCATTGGACATACCTGTAAGGAAGGTATTGCGTGTACTCAAGCCATATCGTTCCTGAAGATGACGGCAAAGTTGCATGATGAAGTCAACATCATCGACCTGCCAGCCATCCTGCATGGGATAGCCCACATTCCAACTTGGACGACCCGTAGGATCCTTCAGTCCTTGGGGAACACATAAAGCATAACCATGATTGGCAGCAGCCTCGATGACGGCAGGCATATATCCTTTTGCCGATCCGCCATAACCATGCAGCAAGACCACCAATGGTGCATACGCCGTACGTTCGGGAAGATAAAGGTAGTAAGTACGTACAGAATCCTGATGAACAAAAGTTCCTTCGATAGGTTCGTTTGCAGATACCGACAACTGACGAGCAAAGAACATCAGAAACAGAAAACATGCAAGCGAGGGCTTAATTCGGTGTATCATTCTTTTTTATTTAGATTTCTGCTGCAAAGGTAACCTTTTATATTGATAACAGCAAAGAACCTCCTTCGATTTCCCTCAAGCATTCGGCAAAAGGCAAAGAAAAAAGAGAAAAATGCGATATTTTAACATCTTTTTAGAATTTTGGCCGAGATTGTACGGGAATATGAGACAACCTCCCCCTTATTTTGCACACGAAATCAATAAAGAACAGCAATTATGGAAAACAAAATGAACCAGCCGAAACTTCACCTCAGCATTCACTATGTGGCTACTGAATTTGTCAACGGACAGAAACGATATGTAAGACGTTCTGCCTGACAACACAAACAGAAAAGAATCATCTATCAACTATTTTTTCATCTTATTAAAAAAACAAAATTATGGAAGCATTCATTATCCTCTGCACCCTGTTTGTCGCTGGCATGACCATCAGCGACCTGCGTGAAATCTTCAACACAAGCCGACGTGAAACTGTAAAAGAGCGTATCCGTAGAAAGAAGAATTTTATGGAATAATCCGCGCTAATCCTGCGATATTTGCGTTTTTTTCCTACTTTTGCAGTGTCATCCATTCATTGAACACATTATGCAAAGGCCCGAGGAACTCTTTCAGCGCTATATCTGGCTGGTGAATACACTATTATCGTCCAGTAACGGCATCACCTTCGAAGAACTCCAACGCAAATGGGTCTCTTCATCGGTAGGTGACGGAAGTCCCCTGCCCAGGGCGACCTTCAACCGACATCGTGAAGTCATCGAAGGAATGTTGGGTATCAGCATTGAATGTGACAAGCATAATCGATCCGTCTACAAAATCAGCGACCCAAGCATACTGAGGACCAACAACATTCAGTCGTGGATGCTGCGCACACTCACCGTCGGCAATGTTCTTCAGAATGGTCTTGGAATGCACGAACGTATTCTCCTTGAGGAAATGCCTATGGGACAGGAGCACCTTCAGACCATCCTTGATGCCATGTCGCATGGCCATACTTTGTGCATTGACTACGCCAAGTCATACCGTACCGTCAGCAGCATAGAGATTGAGCCATACTGTCTGAAGGTATTTCGCCAGCGCTGGTACCTTCTGGCCCACAACCTGCTCTATGCAAAGGACGACCTTCGCGTATACTCTCTCGACCGAATTTCCCATCTCGAAGAATCGGAACATGAATTCCATCTGCCCGCCGACTTTGACGCTGCACAATACTTCCAGAACGATTTCGGCGTCTTCACCGGAGGAAACGCCGAAATTGAGACCATTGTCATCCATGCCTTTGGACGGCTTCCAGACTATCTTCGTTCGCTTCCCCTCCATCCCAGCCAACAGGAAATATACGCCACACCAAACTACGTGGAATTCCGCTATCGTCTACGCCCCACTTATGATTTTCGCCAGGAACTGCTATCACAAGCCGACGAACTGGAGGTGATTTCCCCTCAATCTTTCAGAGAGGAATTTTCAGCCGTCCTCAACCGGGCTGCCAAACGCCACAAATCCAAAGCATCAACAAAAACTATCAAACAAGAACAAAATGATTGACACTCTTTCCTTAAAAGAACAATTTGAATCCCTTCTGCGATCCACAGGACGCAAGGGCGTGGAAAATGTACTGACCGAACTCAACCGCCTCGGTTTCTTCAATGCGCCAGCCAGTTCGTCCTTCCATCTCAACGAACCAGGCGGACTGGTTCTGCATTCACTCAACGTATGTTCTGCTGCCCGCAGCATCTATGCTATGGCATGTGCCCTGAATCCCTCACGGTTGGCCAACCTAACGGAAAACAGCGTAATCGTAGCAGCACTGCTCCACGACGTCTGCAAAGCAGAAATCTACAAGCCGACCACAAAGCGCAAAAAACTGCCAAGCGGAGAATGGGTGGACGAACCTGGTTACACCATTGACTACAGCACCCTGCCCGTAGGACATGGCGAGAAATCCGTCATACGTCTGTTGCAGATGGGCTTCGAACTGACTGACGAAGAGATTGCCGCCATCCGCTGGCACATGTGTGCATGGGATTTGAACTTCAACAGCAATGAACAACGTTCAAGCATTGGTGTTGCAGGAGACCGCTACCCTCTCCTCACAATTCTTCAGACAGCGGACATGTTTTCCACCAAGATACTGGAATAAACGGAGCATCCTATATAATAAAAGAAGGGGGGATCGACTCAGTCAATCCCCCCTTCTTTTTGAAAATTTATTTTTTCAGGAGTTTCCGCACTTGCGTGTTGCCATAGATATCAGTCATAACCTGAATGACAGGTCCTTTGACATCATCTGGGGCTGGTGTTCCATCAAAACGATACCAACGTATTACCTTGACATCACCTCTTTCAAAAGTACGGATAGCATTGGGATGCTCACGACGTGCCTCCTCCAAACGATACATAGCCTGACGCAATGCCACCATCTCGTCCAAGGAAAGAGTACGTTCGTTGAAGTTCAAAGCAGCGGATTTCTGCAATACGACCAACAGGTCGCAAGCCTCTCTGATTTCGTCATTGGATTGATAATCCGATGATACATTCTCATCATCCAACGGCCACACCCCGAATTCGCCAAGGTTGAAAACGGCTGCCCCAGCATCGTTGACAATGCCCAAAGCGTTTTGACGTACCACGAACCGTAGGTAACGATACGAGGCAGGCATCACGACACAAGGCGATATCCACAATGAAGTCTTAGATGTCGGAACATCGGCAATGTGGATGACATATTGCCATTTGGCATCCTCACCCGTTTCATCTGCGGCATAGACATCTATTTCGGCAGGCATGTAATTGGCAAGACGCGAGGCCCGATGACGCTGCATTGTAAACACGAAACGGTCAGTGGATTCACGGAGATCAACCTGCAGCCAATGTTCGGTGGCAGGATTGTTGCCTGACTCATCGGACTGAAAGACTGTCTTTGGTTCACCGTCAATAAGTGCTGCAAGCGAAATGCCACTTTTGTCCGAACGCGTATTCGACCACAACTGGCTATTGATACTGTCCGTATCTGAGACCTCTTTGATATACGGATGAACGGCATCATAAGCATTGCCCAGGCAGTCTCCTGCAGCCATCAACGCCGAGTCAAGTAAAGCACGCTGCACATCACGTCTGCCCTCTTCAGTGCGCGAGTGGTTCAATTCACTCACACAACGACGCAGAGCGTCAATGATATTTTCATCCAAAGAGCCCTGTTCAAGAGCATTCCGCACGATGCTGGACTGCTGTTCAACAGCCTGACAAAGAGGTGCCAGATAGGGATCAGTCCATCGGGCTGCCGAAGCATCTTCTACAGCATTATACATCTGGAACTCTGAAGCCGTGAACATCGGGCTGCCATTGATGAGACGCATTCCAGGTGTATGCATGATGGAGAATCGTATGTAGCGATATGCAGCATGCAATTCGATGACTTCTGATTCATAGGCTTTCAATTCATCCCCGCCAAAATGATGCAGTTCGGTGATATAAGTCCAGGTAGTCTTGTCATTGGAGGCCGTTATTAGAATGTCCTGCCAACGATCCTTGATACCGATATTGTTATCGCGACGAGTAACACTAAACCAGAAACGTTCCACCGGATTGTCTTTCAAGTCAGCCTGAAGCCAGTGTGGGCCATTGGGGGGCATTGAAGAGTATCGCGAGTGGAAGTAGGTACTCGTCTTCCCATCGGTGAGATACCTCACATATTGGCCTTCGGTAGTCTCAATTGCATCGCAGGAGAGCTGACATTCGGGCGATGTATCGCGTGCATTCGTGATAAGCGGTTCATTCCCTTTGGCGCACGATGCAGTAGCATCGAGTGCTTCTTGCGCAAGTACGAGGACGGCTTCAGCATCTTCCTCATCGGTACGGTTCCAGACCAAATCAGCATAATGCGGGTCATGGTCACTGTATATCAGGCCATCAGGCTGCTGGCTGACATCGGTATAAGCCACGGGCACTTTGATTTCCTTGGAAACAAGTATGTAGTCTATCTTCTTCTGAGACGTTGCCACAGTATATCCAGTGCCGACTTGTTTGGAAGCAATAGTCCAGGCATCTCGCAACCGAGGGCCATTGTTGAGTGCCAATGAATAACATTGTTTTGATGTGAGCGTGTTGAGATCACCGGTAAGAATCAGCGGCAAGCCAGGATGGGCATCAGAAAGTTTCTGCATCTGTTCCTTCACTACTACTATCTGATGATCACGACAACTGTCAGCGCCATGATCAAGATGAGTATTGGTAAGGATGAAACGTGCCTGTGTCCGTTTGTCTCGCATCACGGCCCAAGTAGCCATGCGGATACATTTAGTATCCCATGCCTTTGAGGGTTTCTCGGGAGTTTTTGACAGCCAGAAGAATCCAAAGTCCTCCACGAAGAAACGATCCGTACGGTAGATGATAGGTTCATACTCACCACTTTCCTTTCCGTCATTGCGCCCGCAGCCAATCATCACATAATCAGGCATGCCCACGAGGTAGTCTTTCAAGTCCTGCGTCTGTGGCTCCTGAAGACAAAGAATGTCCAAATCCAGTGATTGCCAATAAGCTTGCAGAGCCGCAACGCGATTGGACCATATATTGATGCCCTCACTTGGAATATTCGTCTTGGGCACATTGAAAGTCATGATACGCAGTTGCTCTGTTGCCGCATGGGAAGATAGAGTGCATGCAACAAAAAGCAACAACCATTGAAAACGAAGAAAAAGGTTAGAATTGTTCATCTCTGTTTGTTTGTCCTATTGCCTGAATCAGGCATGCAAAATTAGAAGATTTTCTGTTGTGGTTATCGGTAAGAATGCCGCTATGTATTTGAAACTTTTACCCTCAAATGGCATTAATAGACTGTTTGAGAACAAAAATGTCAATGAATCCGCTATCGGCATGTACAATCCAGCACGGACATTGTTCAAATGAACAGGCCGGCTGTACATTCGAAATCGATTGAGAGGACTTGTTTTTACGATTCATTGCCAATAACTGGAAAACAAAGGTAATTACGGATAAAATATTTGATGTAAATAGAAAAAATAACTTTGAAACGAAATTTCCATAACTTTGGTTTTCATTTTCATCGCATCAAGTTTCAATTTCATCGCATTGGAAATTTCGTTTCAAGGCTCAAAAATTACGTTTCAAGGCTCAAAAAATGAAAAGGAATTGCTATTTCGTCTTTTTTGCGGATTATCTCATTATTTGTTGAAGTATTTTTTACCATTGATGATAAGGAATCCCTTTGTGGAAGGATCCACTTGTTGCCCTGCCAGATTGTAGGCGACTTGTGGCGAAAGGACAGTTTCGGAGTCCTCTTCAGGGATAGGTGCAACTGCGGTTGCCTCTACAAGTTTCCGATTCATGCGGCATACACATTCAAGCAGAGAGGCTCCACTTGTCATTGCCCCCATGGACGCGGTTGTATTATAGTCGAATTTTTCGCCCCAGTAATAGGGACAGTACATCTGGGGATAACGGTCGAGGTCAAGATGGTTCCACAAGGCATCTGCATTATCCTGTAAATACTTCATAATGGATTTGCGCCGCGCCAACGTCATGTCTTCGTCAAGCACGAAGTTCACAGCATAGGGTATGAGCACCGCTTTGAAGATGCTCTGGTCCATGGACGTTCCTTCATGACGCAGCAAGCCCTTGCTGGTGCAGCGGTTACTGGTAAAGGCATAGTTGATGTAGACGTATGCCTTGTTCTTGTAGTCCGTCTTTCCTGTAATGTGGTACAGACGTCGCATAGCCTCGCCCAAAGTACCCTGTGTGTAAGTCAGAGGAGGTTCTTCCACACGTCCATCGGACTTCGTGATTCCTTTGGCTATCAGATAGTCATAATAGGCCGTAGCATCGGTAAGGTAACTCTCTGTCCCATAGTATTCATAGAGTTTGACTGCCAAAAGGCACGAAGGAGCCAACGTACAGGCATTGGCACCAGCTCCAGCATCGGTGTTCCAAGGAAGATAGAGACCGATATCGTCTGTTTTCTTCCGTTTGGCTATGGTCTGATAGACACTCTTGGCCATCTTGTAGTAGCGGTCAGCATTAAATACTTCACCCATACGGATAATGGTGAGGCCTATCCAAGCCATGTCGTCGGTATAAGGATTGGTCCAGGTATTACCGTTATAGTTGCCGGCATAATTATTGAACCATCGCGTCATGTATGTTTTATAGACGGAGGCTTCCTGATCTCGTCCCTCTTCCACAAGACGTTCATACGCGTTGATGATTACATCCATAGCATGAGCCTGCTGCCAATAGATGTATTTGGATGACTTCTCCACATCCTTTGGCGTGGACCAGAAAATCCCTTTCGACTTATTGAGGAAGTTTTCGACGAAACAATACTCCAAAGAGTCGGCTTTCCCCTCATAATCGCCTCGGATATAGGGCGTCAGGTCAGCAGCAGCAGACTGTTGGATGCCAAGAAGACAGACAAATATCAGCATCGGCAAAAAATGTATGCGTTTCATAGAGGAGACAATTAGAGAGATTTGTCGGGATACATGTTTTGCCACCAGGTATTGTCGTCCTGCAGCCAGCGGGCAAACCATGCAAAAATGGTATTTTGCCAACGGATGCGTTTATCGTATTCGGTTATCCAGTGATTCTGCCCCTTGACAAGCACCATCGCCGTTGGACGACCCAGAAGTTTCAAAGCAGTAAACATCTGAATGCTTTCACCGACAGGAACATTTGTATCTGCATCACCATGAACAAAAAGCAGAGGGGTATGAATCTTATCGGCATTATAGAGAGGACTCTGCTCTACATAGAGGTCCTTGCGTGTCCAAGGATAACTCTCGGCCATTGATACTTCACTGTAACTATATCCCCAATAACCTTCTCCCCAGTAACTTGTATGGTCGCTGATACCGGCATGAGAAATACCGGCAGCAAAGATATCTGTCTGAGTGAGCAAATACTGCGTCATGAAGCCACCATAACTGGCACCGATACAGCCTATTTTCTCTGCATTGACAAATGCGTGTTCACTGCAGAAGCCCTTTGTGGCTTCGATAATGTCTTCAGCCACGCCGTTGCCTGCCGTATTGACATGGCGTGAAGAGAATTCCTGTCCGAAGCCTGTAGCTCCTGAAGGATTGACAATGAGCACCACATAACCCAATGCAGCATAGGCATGCTGAGGATAACGACTCTCGAAATTGCGGCTAGTGGGCGAACATCCACCATAGTAATTGACAATCATCGGATACTGCTTGTCTGGGTTAAACGTGGGCGGCAGGTAGTAACGGCAAGTCAGTTCATCTCCCCGGCTGGTGGTGAATTTCCATGCAATGCACTCACCAAGCGTGACCTTCTCGAGTGTACGAGCACTGAGATCATCGAGCAGTGAAGTGCTGCGATGACGGCAATCAAACCAATAGAGACGGTCGGAGTTCGAAGCGCTGTTGCCATACCAGACAGCCGAAGGAGCATCGGCAGCAAAATCAATGCGGCCAACCATCTCTTCGGGCAAGGCAATCTTGGCAATGCGACCGTCAGCAGGATCGGCTACAAAGAGGTTGACGGAGTCGCGGTCTTCGGCAGTAAACCAGATACGACCATCTGCATGATTCCAAGTAAACGAAGTTACACAAGGATTGAAGTCACGGGTAAGTGGTTTCACCGATAAATCAGATAACTCCATGATATAGAGCTGACGGTCAACGGAACTTGGAATACGACCTTCGGGAACGTTCTTCCCCACTCCATTCAAGCATTCTGGTGAACCGGCAAGAAGTACACGTGTGCCATCGGGCGAGAAGCGGGCATCCTCAAGGAAGCCATCCTTTTCAACCAGCACGCGACTTTCAAGTGTCTCGGAGTTAAGCAGATAAAGTGTGGAGAGCGTAGTGGAACGGGCAGTGAGACGTGACTCGGAAGTCATCACGAGCAGTTGTTTTCCATCTTCGGAGATATCTGTGGCATAGGCGTTATGATGGCCGAAAGTAAGAGGTTGGGTGTTTCCGGTTGCAATGTCATAGCGGGCAAGATTCATCCGTGATCGCCAACCCGCCTGTCTGTCTTCCGGTTGAAGAACCTCATAGACGCCTTCGTTTTCGCGAGGTCCTTCAGCACGTGTAGTCAGCAACATCCAATCTCCTGAAGGAGCCAATGATGCCTCTCCTTCGGGCAGACGGTCCACGATTACCTCCTCTGCACCTGTGGCTGCGTCAACTGCCACAAGTTGCCGATGACCCACAGTCTCGCGGATTGTCGTATAGCGGTCTTCATGAGGCATCCACCGTACTCGAGAGCCTGCTATCAAGCGACTTTCACCCATCGTATGCTTGCGACTGTCGATAGCTGCAAGACGGGTTTCACTCACCACACGTCCACCGGGCAGTGTCTGCGTAGTTGAAAGAAGAAGATATTTGCCCGATGGCGACAAATCCACATGGGAATAACGGCATGCATGCAACACATCCTCAATGGAATAGTAATGGCTGTCATCATCAGGAGCAAAGCAGGAAACATTTTCATCTGCCTTTACAGAAATCTTGAGGGAGTCTGCATTGCCTGCAAACTGAAGTTTTACGAGATGGCGGTTAGGAACCATAAAATCAGAGCCGTGCACTTCTTTCTCGTCCACCGACAGTCGATTCATTTTTACTCCTTTCACCTCAAACTTGACGTTGGTGTAGCGGGTATTTTCCAATATGAAGGAAGCCGTACCCAGCGTGTCGGGAGACGTATAACGCTTGCCCTGCACATCGGTGCTGTCAACAAGGAGAGGAGTCTTCTGCACAAAGGGGCCATCCACCTTGAAGTGAGTCACTTCGATTGTCTCTGCAGCAAGAGTGCCGCAAACGACAGTGGCAAGAAGCCATAAAAATGGAGTTTTCATATAGATTTGGAATTATGGATTTGCTGGTTGAAAAAGCTTTTCTTCTTACATTTTTGGGGAAACAAAGGAACTACACAAACTTTATTGAGGCAATGGATGCTATTTCGAAGAAAAGAAACTTTCCAAAAGACAATGTATATGGTATCAATGACTCATCATGTCCATTGCCTTTTGGCGAACGGCAATCACACGGTCGCACCAAGCATCGCATTCAGGGTCTTCCAATTGCAGTTCAGGATGTGCGAGTATATACTTCACTGTATGACGGATGCCCTCATCAAAACGTACTTCTGCATGGAAACCGGGAACAGCCCGACGGAGTTTGGAATTGTCGAACAGCACGGAGACGGCTTTGTCGCCCATCAGATTTCCATCGAGATCATAATCGCTGACAGCCGCCAGGAAGTCCGACGACACATGAACAGCCTTCAGTTCCACGCCCAACGCACGTGCCAGACTTGCATAAATCTGGTTCCACGACAATACTTCATCGCTGGTAATCTGAAACGCGTTGCCCAACGCATGCACATTGCTCATCAAGCCAATGAATCCTCGTGCGAAATCCGAATTGTGCGTCATGGTCCACAGCGATGTGCCATCGCCATGTATGATGACGGGCTTTCCCTCAAGCAACCGACGTGCCACCTGCCATGAGCCGATGCGTCCATGCACACCCACAGGAATGCGGCGTTCGTCGTATGTATGGCTGGGACGGACAATGGTAACGGGAAAATTCTCCTCACGGCAAGCTTTCATGAAAACCTCTTCACATGCAATCTTATTGCGCGAGTATTGCCAATAAGGATTCACAAGTGGCGTGCCTTCGGTGATGTAGGGGCTGGCTGCAGGCTTCTGATAGGCAGATGCCGAACTGATGAAGATAAACTGTTGCGTCCGTCCTCTGAAGAGACGAATGTCGCGTTCAGCCTGTTCGGGAAGGAAGCAGATGAAGTCGCACACACAATCGAACGTCATGTCGTCCAGAATCTGGCGCGTTGCCTCTTCATCATTCACATCACAGACAAGCGAATGAACGCCTTGAGGAACACGTTCGGGGCGATTGCCACGATTCAGGAGCCACAGTTCCCAAGTGCTGTCGGCGGCCAGTTGACGAGTGATGGCCGAACTGATGGTGCCCGTACCACCGATGAAGAGTGCCTTTTTCATTGTTTTCTATTTAGAATTATGGTAGAATGGTATCATAAATAAAAGAATGTGCGCATCGTGGCTCATCCTTCCCTATTATTTCACTCGATTCGTTTCTCGATTGTATCGTTGTTTCCATCCAACACCTCAATAAGGTCCGGTGAAACCTCCACAGAAACAGCCGTCAAGCCGGTAATTGTGACGACAAAGCGACGACTGCGAACACCTTTCACGCGAACGAATTTCCCGACAGAGCCATCAAATGGACCACCGATGATACGCACAGATGTTCCCTTACTGAGATTCACCTCATCAGGTTCGAGGAAGCGCAAGGAGTCATCGTCCGACTCACAGATACGTATGAACTGCTCCATCTGTTTGTCGGGCACAATGATTTTCTCACGCGGACCACTTAGAGTTGAACGCATCAAGTACTGCACATTGTTGTGAACCAGTTTGAACGATTGGAGTTGCTCCGACGTTCCCTGTATGAAAAGCAGATTATGCAATACCGGAACACGGACACGCTTTTTGACGTTGCCCTTTGCGCGCAGTTCCCAATGCATGGGAACAAAACATCGCAGCCCTGCCTTCTGAGCAGCCTCCTGTGCCTTGAGTTCGTTGCGATATGGCGCACTCATTGCATACCAATGTGGTTGCGTATCGTTTTTATCATTCATACTTTCAATCTGGATGCAAAGATAGGAAGAATAATCGGTAAAAGCAAATCATTCATACACCAACATTCATGAAATGAAAGAATCGGTCAGGAGGATAGAGCGAGAATGAATATGGTATATCCATGAAAAACAAAAAAAGCCATCGGAGACCGATGACCTTTTTGTTCTCAAGTTTTGCAAAGATTACTTGCCAAGGGAAGCCTTGCGGAATTCCTTCATCAGTTTCTCAAGTTCGAGAGAAGCGACGCGGGCACGGGTGCCAGCAGCCTTGTTACCCTTTTCGGCCTGAGCCTTAGCATCCTTTGCGAACTCTGCGAAGAGAGCTTCGATTTTTTCGATGATTTCCATAATTTGATTTATTAGTTAAGGTGAATATTCGCAGCAAAGGTAGTGGTATTTTGTGATTTGCAAAGAAAAAAAGAGATTTTTTTTTCAAAAAAAACAAAATATTTTCATCTTGACGCCTCAAAATAGCCTCTTGATGGACATCTGTGAGAAAAAATTTTCAAAATAGTCAACCTCTCGACCGTCAGAGGACCCGGAAACGGGCAAACTTCAGAAGCAGTGTTTTCTCCCCAACGTTGTCGAAAGCAATGGTTGCCTTGCGGTTGTCGTCGCTTCCCTCCACACGAACCACGGTTCCTTTGCCAAAGCGTTCGTGCTCGATACGTTGTCCAGGTTCAAGGGCAGCCACACGCGTGGCAGCCTTCAGCGGAACGCCCGTGGAAGAAGAGGAGGAATTGACCAGATTATCCATGCTGACAAGACGACGCGGTGCCGTAGAGGCAGACGACGAAGGAGCGGGCGAAGTGACCTTTGATGGTGAATTCGTCGATGTCCTTGACGGATACATATCTTTTGAGGAGAAAGTTTGACGTGCCGGAGTGTTGGATTTCTGGAGTCGTGTGAGGTGAACGGCAGCATCCGGTCGGCGGGAGGGAGATTCACCGGCTGCACAGACACACGAGCAATCGAGTTCCTTGACAAAGCGGCTTCGTTGGCCCCACTGCATTTGTCCGTAGCGGAAACGCATCTTGACCCAAGTGAGGAAACAACGTTGTTCTGCACGCGTGATGGCCACATAGAAGAGTCGCCGTTCCTCCTCAATGGCGAATGGCGTCTCGGCCATGCTGCTGGGAAACAGTTCTTCCTCCAACCCAACAACGAAAACCGTGTCGAATTCAAGTCCTTTGGCAGCGTGCACCGTCATGAGGGTAACACGGGGTGTATCGTGGTCATGCGGATTGTCCTGGTCGGTGAGCAGTGCCACACCAGCGAGCCAGTCGCGCAGCAGAAGTGCCTCGTTGCCCTCCTCAATGGCTGTCTGCACAAAGTCCTGCATGCCACCGAGAAGTTCCTGCACATTTTCCTGACGCGAGCGGCCCTCGTCGGACATATCAGAGAAGATGTCGCTGCGGATGCCGCTCTGGTCGATGACTGCGCGCCCCAGCGTATAGGCGTCCTGTTCTGCGGTCATGGCACGGAAGCCCTCGATGAGTGTGCGGAAGCCAGCCAACCGGGTGAGTATACCCTTGTTGATGTCGACATGATGGAGTTCGGGCATGCAGATGACGTTCCACAAACTGGTGTCGGCAGCAGATGCAGCCTCCATGAGGTGCTGCAATGTAGTATCGCCGATACCACGTGCGGGATAGTTGATGATGCGCTTGAGCGCCTCCTCGTCGTGGGGGTTGACGATAACGCGGAAATAAGCGATGATATCCTTTATTTCTTTTCGCTGATAGAACGAGAGGCCACCGTAGATGCGGTACTCTATGTCGTTGCGTCGCAGTTCCTCCTCAAAGGGACGCGATTGTGCGTTCGTGCGGTAAAGGATGGCAAAGTCATCGTTGTCGAGACCATACGTTCGTTTGAGCGACTGTATGCGTCGCACCACCCACGCTGCCTCCTCCTTGTCAGCTTGTGCATCAAACACAGTGATGGCATCACCCACCTCGCGCTGCGAGAACACCTCCTTGGGAATACGATTCGCGTTGTGTTCTATGAGGCTGTTGGCGGCCTTCACAATAGTCTTTGTCGAACGGTAGTTCTGCTCCAGCTTGAACAGTCGGGCACCCTCATAGCGGCGTTGGAAGCCGAGGATATTGTCAATGCGTGCACCACGGAACGAATAGATGCTCTGCGAGTCGTCACCGACAACGCACACCTTGCGATGGCCGCATGTGAGTTGCCACACTATCTCGTGTTGAGCACGGTTGGTGTCCTGATACTCATCGACGAGCACAAAGGCAAAACGCTGCTGCCAATGTTCGAGGATATCTGCGTTATTTTTAAATAGGTAATAGGTATTGAGCAGGAGGTCGTCGAAGTCCATGGCATCACTGCGACGCAGACGATCGGCATAGGAGCGGTAGATATCGCGCATGGCAGGCATGCGACGGCGGTTGTCATCGGCCGTATAGTCACCATCGTTGTAGTACATCGTAGCAGTAATCAGGTTGTTCTTCGCCTCCGAGATGCGACCCTGAACGGTTGCTGGCTTGTACACCTTCTCGTCGAGTCCCATCTCGCGGACGATGGCACGCAGCAGACTGCGCGAGTCGCTCTGGTCGTAGATGGTATAGTCTTGCGAAAAGCCCAATGCGGCGCTCTCGCGACGTAAGATGCGGGCGAAGATGCTGTGGAAGGTGCCCATCCAAAGGTATCGGGCCCGCTCCTCACCCACTCCCGCAGCAATGCGCGACTTCATCTCCTCGGCAGCCTTGTTCGTGAAAGTGAGGGCAAGAATCGACGAGGGGACATAACCATGGTCGAGCAGATAGGAAATCTTGTATGTCAGCACACGCGTCTTGCCAGAGCCTGCACCGGCAATCACCAGCGACGGGCCGTCGATGTATCTCACAGCCTCCAGTTGACTGTCGTTGAGTTCCTTGGCGTAATCTATCATAACGGGAGAAACGGTCTTGTCATGCAAAAGTAGCACAATTCTTGCCATACCCCAAACGAAAGGGACTTTTTTTCAGAAACCGACATGATTATCTTCAGGAATAAGGAAAAAAGCAGCGAGAAAGAAAAAGCACGCCAATGGTTATCGAAAGAGAACTTACGTTTAGAAAAAAAGACCATGTATCCTCAGTTTGAATGTTCATACCCGAATGTACATTGTCCATTCGGTCCAGCGGATTGTACAGCAGAAATGGAGCAACAAGGAGTTTTCTCGCATAAAACATTGCCAACAAAACGAAAATTGAGGCAAAGAAATATTGGATTGTTTGATGCGGGATGAAAAAAGAACTTTGAAACGGATTTTTTGATGCACTGTTTTTGAATTTCTGTGCAACATAATATAATTTCTGTGCATCATTATTCTCGTTTCAAAGTTCAAAAGAAAGAACGGGATTATAATCCAACGTATTAAAAAAAGAAGATAAAAGAATGGGCATCCCGCATGAATTTGTCCGTTGTGGGATGCCCCAAAAAAAAGGAAAGTAGGTCGTTTACTCGCGGAAGATGATATGCCCGTCCACTGCATCCGCGACCACAGGATGGTCGTGTCCGACATCTCCGGCCAGCAAGCGACGCGACAACTCATCGAGAAGCATGCGCTGTATGGCCCGCTTGACAGGACGGGCACCGAACTCCGGATCATATCCAGCAGCAGCGATGCAGTCTACGGCTGCAGGAGTGAGGGTAAGGGTGATGCCGTTGTCCGACAACAACTTGCAGACATTATCGAGTTGAATCTGAACCACGCGGTGAATTTCATCGCGAGTGAGAGGCAGGAACATGATGGTCTCATCAATACGGTTGAGGAACTCTGGTCGTATCTGCTGCTTCAGCATCTCCATCACCGTCAGTTCAGTCTCACGCAGTACCTGCTCGCGATTTCTATCCGTAAGGGTGTCAAAAAGGCTACGGATATAGTCACTTCCGAGATTTGAAGTCATGATAATGATGGTATTGCGGAAGTTCACGGTACGGCCTTTGTTGTCCGTGAGTCGGCCATCATCAAGCACCTGCAGCAATGTGTTGAAGACATCAGGATGCGCCTTTTCTATCTCATCAAAAAGCACTACGCTGTAGGGTTTGCGGCGTACAGCCTCAGTGAGTTGTCCGCCCTCTTCATATCCGATGTAGCCCGGAGGCGCTCCGATAAGTCGCGTCACGCTGAATTTCTCCTGATACTCACTCATGTCGATACGTGTCATCATGCGTTCGTCATCAAACAGGCAGTCGGCCAAAGCCTTTGCCAGTTCAGTCTTGCCCACACCGGTAGTACCGAGGAAGATGAACGATCCCATAGGGCGTTTCGGGTCCTGTATGCCCGCACGGCTGCGTCGTACAGCATTGGCGACAGCAGCAATAGCCTCGTCCTGACCAACCACACGCCGATGCAATTCCTGTTCAAGTCGCAACAGTTTTGTACGTTCACTTTCAACCATACGATTCACGGGGATACCCGTCCAACGGCTCACCACATCAGCGATATCATCCGCATCAACCTCTTCTTTCACGAGGGCCTCGTCGCCCTGCCGTTCACGCAGACGGCGTTGAGTATCGGCAATGCGGCTCTCAATCTCCTGCAACCGGCCATAACGTATCTCGGCAACGCGGCCATAGTTTCCGTCTCGTTCGGCTCGGTCTGCTTCGGTCCGCAGTTGCTCAAGCAGTTGCTTCTGCTGCTGGATGTCGTCGATAAGAGCACGTTCCCCCTCCCACTTGGTGCGCACAGTATTCTCCTGCTCACGGAGTTGGGCAATGTCTTTGTCAAGTTGCGAGAGTTTAGCCTCATCTTTCTCCCGGCGAATGGCCTCACGTTCAATCTCCAATTGCTTCAGACGTCGGGTAATCTCGTCCAGTTCCTCAGGCACGCTGTCACGTTCCATACGCAGACGGGCAGAAGCCTCGTCAATAAGGTCAATAGCCTTGTCGGGCAGGAAGCGTTCAGTAATATAGCGGTTCGAGAGGTCCACAGCAGCCACCACAGCCTCATCCTTGATGCGCACCTTGTGATGCGTTTCATAGCGTTCCTTCAGTCCACGCAATATGGATATGGAGGAAGCCACGTCGGGTTCATCGACGATTATGGTCTGGAAACGACGTTCGAGTGCCTTGTCTTTTTCAAAGTACTTCTGATACTCGTCAAGGGTTGTAGCACCGATTGCACGCAAATCGCCACGTGCCAAGGCGGGTTTCAGAATGTTAGCCGCATCCATTGCCCCCTCGCCTCCTCCGGCACCAACCAAAGTATGTATCTCATCGATGAAAAGTATCACCTCGCCATCGGCTTTCATTACATCATTGATGACACCCTTCAGACGTTCCTCAAACTCGCCCTTGTATTTGGCTCCAGCCACGAGGGCACCCATATCGAGGCTATATATCTGCTTGCGACGCAGGTTTTCGGGCACATCACCACGAACGATACGTCCAGCCAAGCCCTCCACGATTGCGGTCTTGCCCGTACCGGGCTCGCCAATCAGAAGGGGATTGTTCTTTGTTCGCCGGCTCAGAATCTGGAGTACCCGGCGAATTTCGTCGTCACGGCCAATCACAGGATCGAGTTTCCCGCCCGAGGCGGCCTCGTTCAAGTTTACGGCAAAGCGACGGAGGAATTCATTTTTTTCATTTGAATAATTGTTCTGTCCATCCATAGTCATTAAAAGTTAATTTGTATGTATCAGTTGTTTATTAATCGCAACAATCATTCGGCAACAATCATTCCAAGCCTCCCGAGCATCTGCAACACGCCATTTTGTCACCCCGAAAAGAATTGATTGCGACATTTTTACAGCATAGAAGGATAAAGCAAGAAGAAAAGTCCATCGCAGTACAATTCGCCGAAAAAGACGTCGGGAATTTGCATTTTCGGGCAGCAATTCATATCTTTGCAACGCAATCAAGCAATCTGCTTATTATAAATATGGAACGAACACTCGTCATCATCAAGCCCTGCAGTCTGCAACGCGGACTGGTGGGAGAAGTCATCTCCCGTTTTGAGAAAAAAGGACTTCGCCTTGTGGCCCTCAAAATGTATCAATTCACCAAAGAGAAATGTGCCGAACATTATTCACATCTGGTGGGAAAATCCTTCTACCCCATCATTGAAAAAAGCATGATGGCCGCCCCAGTGGTACTCTGCTGTTGGGAAGGAATTGATGCCGTAACAGTAGTACGCGAAATGACAGGAGCCACCAATGGACGAAAGGCTCTCCCTGGTACTATGCGGGGAGACCTCTGCATGAGTCATCAGGAAAACATCATTCATGCCTCCGACTCACTTGAAACGGCAGAAATAGAGTTGAAACGTTTCTTTGATGAAAGTGACTATTTCGACTATCCCACTCCGCTCATGCCTTTCCTCTATGCCGATGACGAATTATAATTCCCATTGACCGCCTGTCCATGAAACACTTTACCATCCTACTTCTCCTGGCAGGATTTCTGCTCTCCTCCCCTGCGAATGCCCAGTCATCCGCTCGCGAAGCGATTGAAGCCGACCTTGCCTTCGGTGCAAACAGTTACATTGCCTATCCCGTTCACGCGGAGGAACTTCCTCCTCTCACGCCAGCCCCACGTGGATATCATCCCTTCTACATAAGCCATTATGGACGTCATGGCAGTCGCTGGCTCACCTCGTCACGCAACTATGACATCCCTGTGGAGGCGCTTCAAATGGCTGCCCGCAACCAGAAGTTAACCCCCAAAGGCGTTGAGGTATTGGACCAATTGGAAAAACTGCGTGTTGCCTCAAAAGGACGTGTTGGTGAGCTCACACCTTTGGGTGCCCGTCAGCATCAGGAGATTGCCCGACGGATGGCCACACATTATCCTGAGGTATTCCGCACTACCCGGAAAGACGGCAAGGCTCATGTTGACTGCAAGTCGAGCACCGCAATGCGCTGTGCCCTTTCCATGGCCAACGAGGCAATGACACTGAAGGAAGTGTACCCGGATCTGGACATTACCATGGATGCCTCTGCTTCAGACATGGCTTACATTGCCTATGGCGGGGATGAGGAAATACGGGAAAGGCAAAAGAATGCTCGCGCCAATGAGATACCGGAGTACAATGCCCGCCACAACAATTGCGACCATTTGATGGAAGTGCTGTTCACTGACATGGCTTTTGTGCGCGACAGTATCGACAGAGAGGCCTTCCTCGAGCATTTCTCACTCCTTGCCTCCAACGAACAGAGCCACGATGGGGGCAAACGATTGCTGGCACTCCTCAGCGAAGAAGAAGTCTGGGATTTATGGCTGCGCGACAATGCGCAGTGGCATGTCTTGCGTGGTTCGTCTGCCATAACGGAGGGACGGATGCCCCGCGTTGCCCAATCGCTCCTTGCCGATATTGTTGCTGAGGCCGACAGTGTGATTCTGCATGGAGGACGTGGAGCCAATCTGCGTTTCGGACACGACTCCAACCTCATGCCTTTAGCCGTCCTGCTTGACATTGACGATGCAGACCAAGCCCTCGCAACCATGGACGATGTGGAGCCAAGCGGATGGATGGCATGCCATTATGTACCCATGGCTGGCAACATCCAACTGATATTCTATCGTAGTCGTCGCAGCAGCGAGATTCTGGTCAAGGCGTTGCTCTGCGAGCATGAGGCAACCCTTCCACTCCCCTCCGACCTCTTTCCCTATTACCGTTGGAGCGACCTGAGAGCCTACTGCCTGCAGCGTTGCACTCCATAAACACGAATGAACATCAAATAACTCATAAAACATACAATCAGTCATTTATCAAAAAAGTTATCATGAAAAAAACTGTTTTCCTCTCTGCTGCAGCACTGGCCCTCATGCTTTGTGCAGGTTGCCAGCCAGCCAATCCAGTGCTTACCGTTGATGGTGGACAACTGCAAGGTGTCGCTACTGCCACTCCTGGAGTCACCGTCTATAAAGGCATCCCTTATGCAGCCCCTCCAGTGGGCGAACTGCGTTGGGCTGCTCCTGCTCCAGTCGTACCCTGGGAGGGAGTACGTCTCTGCGATTCATTCGGCAATGCCTCAGTTCAACAAGCACATGTCGAGAGTGATTTCTACATGCATGAATTCTTCTGGAAAGGTGATGCGCCTTATAGCGAGGACTGCCTCACGCTGAACATCTGGACACCTGCTCCTGGCAAGACCAAGGCAGCCCTGCCTGTGACGCTCTGGATTCATGGAGGTGCTTTCCAATGCGGATGGGGTTTCGAAGAGGAAATGGATGGAGAAGCATGGGCCAGCAGGGGTGTCATCCTTGTCACCATCAACTACCGTCTTGGCATCTTCGGTTTCCTGGCACATCCCGAATTGTCGGCAGAATCGCCTGACGGCACTTCCGGTGTCTATGGATTGCTTGACCAAGCGGCTGCCCTCGAATGGGTGAAGAAGAATATTTCGGCATTCGGTGGCGATCCCGACAACATCACTGTCATGGGACAAAGTGCGGGTGCCGGCAGCGTAATGGCACTCGTTGCCTCCCCCAAGGCACGCAACCTCATGAACAAAGCGATTATCCAAAGCGGAGGAGGCATGCGCGGACGGCACGATGCCTCTGCCTATGACCTCGCTGCTGCCGAGCAGTTTGGCAAGACTGTCATGGACAGCAGCCAACTCACCTCACTGGCAGCCATGCGCGCTGCCACCACAGAAGAAATCTGGGCTGCCCACAATCATTATGTGGATATCAGCGGGCAATGGGGTCTCTGGCGTCCCTGCAACGATGGTGTCTTCACGACACAGAACTTCTCCGATGCTGTCAGCAATGGTGAAGTAGCCGATATACCTTACATGATAGGTGGCACGCAGGACGACCTCGGAAATCTTGGCGAGGGCATCGACCTTTTTGCCCTGACTCGCTCCGAAATGAGCAGTCAGCCCGTCTATACCTACCAGTTTGCCCGACCGCTGCCGGGTGACGACAATCCAGGTGCATTCCATTCCAGTGAACTATGGTATACATTCGGTACATTGGGACGTAGTTGGCGTCCCTTCACTGACGGTGACCGTGAACTCTCCGACCAGATGATTGATGCCTGGACAAACTTTGCCAAGTACGGATGTCCTGACGGCAAGCAACCTGCCGGACAGTGGGATGCCTGGAGCAAAGAGAAGCCAAACTACTGCATCTTCAGTCTGGGAGAAGACGGCCATCCCGCAACAGTAATGGGCCGCCCCCTGCCCCCAAGCAAGCAGCGATAAGAACCGCATAATCCAGACATGGCCCGATACCCAGTGTAGACACTGAAGGCATCGGGCCATGTTGTTTTATTTTTCAGGAATGGAATCTCACTGACAACCTGCTGACAGGCATTCTCTGTATGGACTGAAGCGTTTTTTTCAGCCAATGGCGGTGAGCAGAATCTCGAAGATGAGCGTCGAGTAAGGAGGAATTTCGCGTCCGGCACCCATCTTGCCATATCCCATGTCCGAAGGGATGAATACGCGCCAATGGTCGCCGACATGCATGTTGACAAGTGCAATCTGGAAACCGCTTATAAGCCCATTCACGCGGAATGCTGCCGGACAGCCGGTTGAAAAGGTTTCGTCGAAGACTCTGCCGTTGATGGTTGAGCCTTTGTAATGACAGGTTACGATACTTCTTGGGCCAGGCGATACCTCACCGCTACCGCTCTCTATCACCTCATACAACACTCCACCACGCAGTTCCTTCACGCCCTCCTGAGTGCGCTTGTCGGCCAAAAACTGCTCGTTTCGCTGGATGTATTCCTTCTTGTCTTTCATGATGGTTTCAAATTTCAAAATCCAGACAGACACGCTGTACAGTGTATGGACGAACCTTATTGTCAGCCACTTCCACATGAGCAGGATGAATGGCGTAACCCTTCAAAGCCTCGGGTGATTCCAGTGTACTGTCAAGCATTACGTCGCAATTCGACGAATCAAGTCTGCCGTCCACATATACATGGATGTCAGTGAGTCCGGGCACCTTGCCTGCCAGACCTTCCAATCCAGCCTTGATGTCGGCTTTCACCTCTGACTTCCGTTCTTCACTCAGTTCAGGATTCAATGTCCAGAGAATAACATGCTTTACCATAACGTTCACATTCTATTTGCTCTGCAAAGTTACGACTATTCTTTGATTACTCCCCACTTCCAACTAAAAAAAGGAAGGACGAGGAAGGAAAACAAGCAATATTTTCCACAAGACTCATTGCCTTTCGCCATAACGATGTTGACTTTTTTGAGAAACTTGATGAATGTCGTGAAAATGAACTGTAGAAATGTAAAAATGAACTGCGCATTTTAAAAAATGAACCGCACATTTGTAAAAATGAACTTGAAAACGGAAAAACCAAAACTTTGAGTTGTATTTCCAAAGCGTTCGAATTCAAAATCAAAACTTTGGTTTTTCGATAATTGACGTCATTTTCGAATTGTCAGTGATTCTTTTGGAAACAAGCCTTGCGTTTATTTATGTTTTCTCGTGTATTCTCTGCGTGCCATCTGTATCTTCGCTGAAGAAACCATCTTTTATGGCAATAAAAATAGCGCCCTGACTGCTGTTGCGGTCAAGGCGCTGATGGATTGATTTCTTGAGCCGAATGTCAGACTCGAACTGACGACCTACGCATTACGAATGCGTCGCTCTACCGGCTGAGCTAATTCGGCAACGATACCCCCTTAGAAGAAATCGCCGGCAAAGGTAGAGGTTTTTTACTTATCGCGCAAGAAAAAAGCATTGTTTTTTGCGTCACACAGAAAATTTCAGCGATGCGGTCGGCAAAGGAGTCAGCAAGGTTGTGCCAGCCAATCGTCAATGAGACGTCGTGCCATTGATTCCGTACCAGGAATGGCCAGTGTGCCGTCAGCATGACGTGGAAGGTTGTCACGGGTGAAGAAGCCTCCTGCAACCAGTTCGCCGTCGGCAAACTGCAGGTCGCCCGACAGCCAATCGGCATGGAAACCTACCATGAGGCCGAGGGGATAGGGCCAGGACTGACTGCCGAAATATCGCAGGTTGACGATGGTGAGCGATGTTTCCTCGCGCACCTCACGTGCCACACACTCCTCGAGGCTCTCGCCTGTCTCGACGAATCCAGCCACCAGACCGAAGAAGTCGCGTCGGAAAGTACGAGCGCGTACCAACAAGGCCTCGTCGCCCCGATGCACGAGCACGATGATGGCAACGCCCAATTGCGGCCATATTTCTCGTCCACACCCCTCACAGATGCGGCTGATTGCCGTATTCCATCGCATGGGAGCGGCACAACAACTGCACCAGCGGGTCTGCTCGGCCCAATAGAGCAGTTCCCATGCCTTCCCGGCACGTTGGTAGTCGGCATCGGACAGCAGGCCCCATGTGGAACGGAGAGGATGGGGAGTGAGCGTTGAGATGAACTCGGCAGGCATGGTTTCATCCACACGCATCACATATTCGCCTTCGGCAAAACAGTGGGCGTGTCCGGCAAGCGGTGCCGGCAAGGGTTCATTCCATACGGGCAACGTGCCGTCCGACAGGAGCAGCAGCGCTCCCGATGCATCAAACAGGTAACAGCGGTTCATATTCGGTCCTCACTTTTTATTTTCCAGGCAGCAAAGTTAATCCTTTTAAATAAAAAAGTATGTGCGCGAGAGGGATAATCTCTCAAGAAACCGTATCTTTGTAGCCAATATCAATATTCTGTATTCATCATGAAGAAAAGTTCTCCTTTCTACCTGCTGTCTGTTCTGGTTGTCATCCTCTGTCTGACAGGCTGTCATAAAAACGACGTTATCCGCATCGTTGCCACCAGCGATGTTCACGGAAACTTCTATCCTTACGACTTCATCAACGACCGTCCGGCTACGGGCAGTCTGGCCCGGGTAGAAACCTACCTCAAGGAACAACGACACTTGTACGGCAACCGTCTGGTATTCATGGACAACGGTGATATCCTGCAGGGACAGCCTTGCGCCTACTACTGCAACACCGTTGCGGTAGGCAGCCTGCACCTTGCCGACGCCATGCTCAACTATATGGGCTGCCGTGTCGGTACATTGGGCAACCACGACATTGAGACGGGAGGGCTTACCTATCAACGCTATATTCTCGATGCCGATTTTCCCATACTCGGTGCAAACATCCTCATCGAGGGCGAGGATCGCACCTTCGTCCCACCCTTCACTGTGATTGACATTCATGGTACACGCATCGCTGTCATCGGCATGGTGAGCCCTGCCATTCCCAACTGGCTGCCGCGCGAGCTGTGGCGCGAACTGGAATTCGCCGACATGAAGAGTTGCGCCGAGAAATGGGTGAAGTATCTGAAGGAGAACGTGCAGCCCGACGTCATCATCGGTCTGTTCCATTCTGGTCGCGATGGAGGTATCGTGACCGACAAATACTGCGAGAACGCTGCTGAGGAAGTGGCACGCGAGGTGCCGGGCTTCGACGCCATCATCTACGGTCATGACCATCAACTCTGTTGCGACAGCGTGTTGAACATCGAGGGACGTGAGGTACCTATCATTGACCCGGCAAACAATGCAAACCATGTGGCTTGCCTCACGCTGCGCCGTGTGAAGGATGCTTCGGGCAAACGCGTATGGACCGTTGAGCCCGAACTGGTGTCGGTGAAGGACCTGGAGCCCGATGCAGACTTCATGGCAACCTTTGCCCCGCAGATGGAAAAGGTGAAGGAGTATGTAGGCAAACGTATCGGCACATTCACAGCCAGCATTGACTCACGCGACGCATACTTCGGACCGTCGCGCTTCGTTGACTTCATCCACAAGATGCAACTCGACATCACCCGTGCAGACATTTCTCTGGCCGCTCCCCTCACCTACAATGCCATCATCCCTGAGGGAGATGTGCATGTGCGCGACATGTTCAACCTCTATAAGTATGAGAACATGCTCTACTCCATGTTCCTCACCGGACAGGAGGTGAAGGACCACCTCGAGATGTCCTACGACCTCTGGATCAACCAGATGACTTCGGCCAACGACCACCTGCTCGCCCTCAACGAGGATGCCTCTGCAGGCAACAGCGACAAGAACGGTGGCAGCGAGAACACCCGTCGTCCACGTCTGAAGAACATCTACTACAACTTTGATTCTGCTGCAGGCATCTGCTATGAGGTGGATGTAACCAAGCTAAAGGGAAGCCGTGTGCATATCCTCAGCATGGCCGACGGCACTCCCTTCGACCTTTCCAAAACCTATCGCGTGGCAGTCAACAGTTATCGAGGCAATGGTGGTGGTGAACTGCTCACCCGTGGTGCAGGTATTCCCCAAGAGGAACTGTCGAAACGAATTGACTACAGTACCGATGCAGACCTGCGCTTTTACATGCTGAACTACATCGAGGTGCGTGACACCGTTACTCCTGCAGCCCTCGGTCAGTGGAAGTTCATTCCCGAAGCATGGACCGTCCCTGCTGCAGAACGCGACTATGAACTGTTGTTTGGTAAATGACAAATAAATTCCTGTAACCATGAAGAACAAAATCCTATCGCTGGCAGCCTGCCTGGTCTGCACAGCAGCATTGAACGGTCAGGAACTGTTCAGAGACATGAATGCACCGATGCATGAACGCATCATGGACTTGTTGGAAAGAATGACCGTCGAAGAGAAGATAGACCTTTTCGGCGAAACCTACCAAGGCAATGAACGTCTTGGACTCGACAAGTACTACATGGGCAACGAAGCCCTGCACGGAATAGTCCGTCCGGGGCAGTTCACTGTCTTTCCCCAGGCCATCGCCCTTGCCAGCATGTGGAATCCTCAGTTTCATTACGAGATTGCCTCCGTCATCTCTGACGAGGCACGTGCCCGGTGGAACGAATTGGAACGCGGCAAGAAACAACGCATGAATTACAGTGACTTGCTGGTATTCTGGTCTCCCACCCTCAATATGGCCCGCGACCCACGATGGGGACGCACCCCTGAGACATACGGCGAAGACCCCTATCTTACAGGAGTCCTGGGCAGCGCCTTTGTGCGAGGACTCCAGGGCGACAATCCTCGCTACCTCAAGGTCGTTTCCACTCCCAAGCACTTCGCCGGCAACAACGAAGAACACAACCGTTTCAGTTGCCATGCCGAATTCACCGAACGGGATTTGCGCGAATACTACCTTCCCGGTTATGAACGCGCTGTCAAAGAGGGACATGCACAGTCCATCATGTCTGCATACAACACCATCAACGATGTTCCCTGTACATGCAATCCCTGGCTGCTGACAAAGGTGCTCCGCGAGGAGTGGGGCTTTGACGGCTATGTGGTAAGCGACTGTGGAGCAGCTTACAACATCTACTCGCAGCACCATTTCACCCGCATTCCTGAGACGGCAGCCGCATTGGCTCTGAAAGCAGGACTGGACCTGGAATGTACCTACTCTCTCCTCGACGGGCCACTGATGAATGCCTATAAACTACACATGGTTACCGAAGCCGACATCGACACTGCGGCCTACCGTATTCTCCGCAGCCGTATGCGTTTGGGCATCTTCGACAACCCAGACTCTATCCCCTACAACCATCTGGACCCCAGCATCGTGGGCTGCGAGAAACACTATGAGATGGCGCTCGAGGCAGCACGACAGAGTATCGTTCTGCTAAAAAACGACCACAACACCCTTCCTCTCAATCCCAACCGGCTGAAAAAAGTCGCCGTATTGGGCATCAATGCCGTCCATGCCGAACTGGGCGACTACAGCGGCATTCCTATCCACGAGCCGACCATTGCCCTGGATGCGATTCGGGAACGGCTGGGAAGCGACGTGGAAGTATATCATCGTGAATGGGTGAACGTGGACAATTACCTCTATGTATCCGAAGAGGTTGTACCCGACGGATGGAAAGCCGAATACTATAGCAACGCCGAACTGCAGGGAGAGCCTGCCGTCCGCACCGACAAGACCATCCACTTCGACCCTGCCAACGCTGCTCCAGACCCTTTCCTGCCACAATCCCCCCTTTCCATACGATGGACCGGCACTTTGGTGGCTCCATATAGCGGAGAATATGAACTGAACCTGAAATGCGACGATGGATGCCGCGTTTACATGGACGATACACTCCTTATTGATGACTGGGTGATACATTCACTACAGGACAAACGTGTAACAGTGTCTCTGGAGGCACAAAAGCGCTATCAGTTCCGCATTGAATATTTCGACAATGGTGGCGAACGTCAGGCGACACTGGAATGGAAGTTGCCCGAAGATGCAGCCGAAGAGGTGGCACGAACATCGTTCAACTCCTACGGAGAGGCCATGGCAGAAGAGTTGAAATCATGCGATGCCGTGATTGCCGTGATGGGCATCAACCGCGATATCGAATGCGAAGGTATCGACAGGCAGTCGTTGGAACTGCCCGCGAATCAGCAGCGTTTCCTGCAGGACTTGTACAGCGCCAATCCCAACGTCATCCTTGTGCTTGTTGCAGGTAGTTCCATCGCCTTGAACTGGGAAGACGAGCATCTGCCAGCCATCATCGATGCCTGGTACCCTGGAGAACAAGGAGGAAAAGCCATCGCCGAAGTGCTCTTCGGAGACTGTAATCCCAGCGGCAAGTTACCTCTCACCTTCTACCGTAGTTTAGACGACCTTCCTCCGTTTGATGACTATGACATTACAAAGGGACGTACTTATCAGTATTTCCAGGGCGAACCCCTTTATCCTTTCGGATATGGACTAAGCTATACACAGTTCAAATATAGGAATCTTACCGTACAAAACCAAGAAGACACCGTCGAAGTATCCTTCAACGTGCGCAACATTGGCAAACGTGACGGTGACGAAATTTCTCAAGTCTATGTCCAATATCCTCCACAGGACGGACGCCCCACCCCGTTTAAGCAACTACGCGGTTTCCAACGTACTTCCATTGCCAAAGACAAGACTGAACATATCGCGATAAGCATACCGAAAGATGAACTTCGCCTTTGGGATGAAAAGGAAGAACACTGGTATACCCCTTGCGGTATCTACCGCATCATGGTTGGCAGTTCCTCTGCAGATATCAGACTGACTGGAGAAGTGGAACTACAGTGATTCAGTGAAAGGAGATGAAACAAACGCTTCAACAATCCTGACATTACAAAACATAGAGGAGTAACACAGTTCCCCAACAAGAAAAAACAGAGATTTCTCCACCCACGAAATAAAAAGAATCGTACAAACAAAACGAAAGGCCATCGAGAGATGACCTTTCGTTTTGTTATTTAAATGATTCTGTTCTCTTGAAAGAGACCGTAATTCTATAACCTTATTGGTATTCCTGCTTGGTTGGTTTGTAGTATTGGTCTCCGTTAGCATCTACACCATACTCACCTTCAACACGGATTTTGACATATTGGATATTTGAATCATCGAGGCCCTGACGGAGAGCAAAAGTGAAGGTGGCACCGCAGTTCATGATATCACTCCCCTCAATAAGGGATTTTGAAGCATAGGCACTGCTAACACTGCCAATCACCCAACCGGCATATTCCGGCTTGTCAAGATAATCCTTCTGAATGCAGTCTGTCGCAGTTTGTTTCAAGCAATCCACCATGTCGTTGGTGTGGAAAGTACCATCCAGCACACGATTCGAGAGAGCCTTTACGATACGGTCAACCTCGTTGGAATAAATGGTTGACATCAACTCATTGCCAGTTGATGTAAACTGCTCGTCCAAACCATGACGGGCTTGAAGGAAAGCCTTGATAGGAACAGTACGGAAGGTATCAAGGGCAGCACTCACTTGCCGCATCTGAGAACTTAGTTGGCGGACTTCTTCAATCTGCGCATAGTCCTTGGATTCCCACAACTGCAGGAAGGCATCAGCAGCCTCAATCACCTCGTCGATGGGATAGTCAGGAGCATTCTGAAGCAGCACGTCATACATTTTTTGGCAGTTGCTTTCTGAAAGCACTTTTGGCGCAGGCGGTAGGATGCCCGTTGGCTCAACGTTCTTCGAACCATTGCTGCAAGATGCCAGCAACACCAATAACACCAAAAAGATAGATTTTGATTTCATTTTTCTTTTCATTTCCATAAAATACGTCTGCAAAGGTAGGTTGAATTATGAAACAAACATCATCCAACAGCAAAAAAATTCTTCTCAAACTCTTTTTGCCAGAATTGGAGATAAAGAGTTCAGATTGTAACAATGTGGACAAACGAGAAATTCAACAAAGGAATGTTTCCTCATCAATGCAATAATCAATTGAAAGAAAGAACAATTGTCCGCAAGCAAATAAACAAAACGATTATCCTATTGTCCCGTTTCAGGTTTTCTTTTCAAAACATGAAATTGAGTTGCAAAGGCAATATTTTCAACGCATGAAGAAACGCTTGTATTCGCTTTCAAAGTTGGGAGTAAAGAGGCCAGTTCCGAGAGCGGAACGGATTTCTTCCGGAGTGAAGAATCGGCCACCATCAAGTTCATCGCTTGGGTGGATATCTCCTGAGAAGTAAGTACGGAAAGCATAGACAAGTTCACGTTCACGGTTGCTCTCAAAGACATAGCATCCCAAAACTTCAGGTTTGAAACCGGCAATGCCAAGTTCTTCCCTCACCTCGCGGACCAAGGCTGCCTCGGGCGTCTCGCCATAATCAATATGCCCACCACATGCAGTGTCCCAACGGTCGGGTTGGATATCTTTCCACACGGGACGGTGCTGAAGATAGAGATTGCCTTGAGCATTGAAGACATGAAGATGCACGACAGGATGAAGGCGCTTGCTGCCCGAATGGGCTTCGCCTCGAGTGAGACAGCCGATGACATTCCCGTTGGCATCCACCTCCGGAAAAAGTTCCTGAGAATTATCGTACATATACCTATATAAATAAGGAGAAAGACATCCTTCATTCGTCCTTTGGAGAGGCAATATACATCCGGCAGACGCCGAAGGTAAGAGCCCGATGACGAACAGAAGCAAAACCGGCATCCTTCAGCATGGGAATGAAAGCGTCGGGCTTGGGAAAACGGAGAATGCTTGCAGGGAGGTAGTTGTAGGCACCCTTGTTGCCCGTAAGAAGTTTGCCCAACAGGGGAAGGATGCGGAAAGCATATATCCGATATCCCCAAAAAAGAAGCCGGTTGTCAGGATACGAGAGTTCAAGGATAACAAGCCGGCCATCGTCCTTCAGCACACGGCGCATCTCGCAGAGTCCCTGCATGAGGTTCTCGAAATTGCGTACTCCAAAGGCCACGCTCACACGATCAAAGGTCGCATCGGCAAAGGGCAACGCTTCGGCATCAGCGGCTTGCAGTTCAAGCGGCAAGCCAACGGCTTTCGTCCGCCCCACCTCGAGCATGCCTTCAGAGATGTCGGTACCGATGATGTGCGAACCGGCTGCAGCCTTGCGGGCAATGGCGATGGTAAAGTCGGCAGTACCAGCAGCAACATCAAGCACGTCAAGCGGACCGTCAGTGTTGACAATCTGACGGACAGCCTTACGGCGCCAGGAATTGTCGATACCCAGGGTGGAAAGGTGGTTGAAACGATCATAACCAGGGGCTATGTCGTCGAAGAGATGTCGGATAGATTCTTTTGATGGCACGGAATTCGATTATTTGGATAGGATTTATCAAGATGCCAACAGCCAGCCGATACCGGTGAGGAGAGACAAGGCAAAAGTGCTCATGACAAGCATGGGAAGCAGAGGGTCGAGTGTCTTTCCGCTATGTTTCCAAATACCACAAAGGTGGAGGATATAGAGCGGAAGTGTCAGGAGGAAGAGCCAAACCACCAAAGGAAGGCGGTTGAGCAATGCAAAAGCAATCATTGCCAGCCAACCTGTGACAATAAGGAAGGTATGATAGCACTTGGCCCGACGTTCGCCCATGAGCAGCGGCAGAGTGACACGGGTGCCTGCATCGCTCTGCATATCGCGGATGTTATTGACATTGAGAACACCGACACTGAAGCAACCTATCGCGACAGCAGGCAACCAAACAGTCAGAGGGGGGAAAGTGTGAACGGCGACGTAATAGCCACCAATGACAGGAACGAGTCCAAAGAAGATGAACACGAACAAATCACCCAATCCACGATATCCATAAGGACGTTTGCCGAGAGTATAGTGCATGGCAGCCCAGATGGCACAGGCACCCAACGCAAGAATGAGGATAGGCTGAAGCGCGAACAAGGTTCCGAAAGAAGTCCAGGTCATAAGGAGACCAAACAAACAGCAAGCACCGACAAAGAGCAAAATGCAAATACGGAAATCCTTCACAGTAAGCAATCCACTTGAAAGACTATAGGAGGGTCCCACACGGCCTTCACCATCAGTACCCTGAAGATAGTCGCCAAGTTCGTTGGAAAGGTTGGAGAGAATCTGCAGACAGACAGTGGTGAGGAGCGTCAAGAGAATCACATACCAAGGCACTTGGTGTTCATTACTCGCGAGCATGAAACCAAGCACCACCCCCGACAACGATAAGGGAAGGGTGCGGAGACGCATCGAGCGGAGCAGGGAGGGAATCTTGTCAGTCACCATTTTCAAGGTAGCATATTTTGCGATGCAAATGTACGACTCCACAAAAAACCTTGCAAGTTTTGAAGAGACATTTTTCATTTAGGCCGCCCTATTCTATTCCAAGAGAAAAGTCAATAATAACGATGACGGCATGTTCATTCCAGTGAGGAGAATGTTCATTCGCATGAACGGATTGTACATTAAAAATCGGAAAACAAGAGCGTTTTTTCTAGGAAAACGGTTATTTCAAGGAAAACAAAGTCAATTATTGAGGAAAGATTTGAATCGAGATGAAAAATGAACTTTGAACTGTTTATTTTGATGCAACATTTTTGAATATTGTTGCATCATTTTTATATTTTGTTGCATCAAAAAATCCGTTTCTGAGTTCAAAAAATGAGATAGAAAGGACTTTTTCTGCAAATTCTCTTGCTTCCTGGAATCAAGGGTAGAAGGAAACAACAATACGAACCATACAAGAATAAAAAACAGCCGTGAATCGGGTGTTTTGCTACACAATCCGCATTTTATTTGTCAGTTCAGTAAAAAATCAAAATAAAAGTGGTAACTTTGCCACCGATATGAAGGAAAAGACAAAAAGCCCCAAGTCGCCCTCGCCATGGGTGGCGTTTCTGCCACTTATTGTGCTCATTGCACTTATGTTCATCATGGTACGCCTGTTTGGCGGCGATTCTCTGGAAGGGCCCAGTCAACTGGCACTTTTGGCTGCTACAGGCACATCAATGGCCATCGCTATTCTGGTTTGCCATGTGAAGTGGAGTGTCTTTGAGAATCAGATACAAAAGACTGTGGGTTCAACATCGGTGTCCATCCTCATTCTGTTGGCAATTGGTCTTGTAAGCGGTTCGTGGATGATCAGCGGTGTAGTGCCGACAATGATTTGCTACGGCATTGAGATAATGTCTCCGCGTTTTTTTCTTCTCTGCACCTGCCTGATATGCAGCATAGTATCCGTGCTCACAGGTAGTTCATGGACCACCATTGCCACCATCGGCGTAGCGCTGATGTGCATTGGAACTGCCTTGGGTATTCCCAACCCTTGGACAGCCGGAGCCATCATTTCCGGAGCCTACTTCGGTGACAAGATATCGCCGTTGAGCGACACCACCATTCTGGCAGCCTCCACCTCGAATGTACCGCTATTCACACATATCCGTTACATGTTAGGCACTACCGTGCCATCAATGACTATCACCCTGGTTATCTTTACAGTAGCAGGATTCCTATTGAATCCTGTCGGTGACATCAATGCCTCAGTGTATAGCGAGGGATTGCGCAGCACTTTCCACATCAGTCCCTTCACCTTCATTGTGCCCATATTTACTGCATTCCTGATTGCACGCAAGGTGCCGTCACTTGTGACACTGCTTCTTGGTTCACTTGCCGCTGCCATCTATGCCCTCATTGCCCAACCAGAAGTGCTTGGCTCCATCGGTGGAGGAACGACGTTCGTCTGCCTCGTAAAGGGAGACCTTATAGCATTGTTCGGTTCCACAGCGCTCTCTACCGGAACGCCCGAATTGGATGCCCTCGTGAGCACCAGCGGTATGGCAGGAATGCTCGATACTGTGTGGCTGATACTGTGCGCACTGCTTTTCGGTGCGACAATGGTCGCCAGCGGTATGCTGCAGAGTATCACCAACCTGATAATACGTGGAATACGCAATACCGTAGGGTTGGTAAGTTCAACCGTCGCTACTGGCCTGATTATGAACCTTACGACTTGCGACCAGTACCTTTCCATCATTCTGACGGGTAATATGTTCCGCGAGGCATACCATCGTCAAGGTTGTGAAGACCGACTATTGTCGCGAACGACAGAAGACGCTGTCACCGTGACATCTGTGCTCATCCCCTGGAACTCCTGCGGCATGACACAAGCAACAGTGCTGGGTATCGCCACCACTGCCTACCTGCCGTTCTGCTTCTTCAACATCCTCAGTCCCCTTATGAGCATTGTGAAGTCCATCATTGGACGTGACATCGTAAAGCATGCCCCATTGACTGCCGACGAAACGCAAACAGTGTGAGGGACCACCATATCCGTTTCTTACCACATAAAACATGCTAAATATCCATTTCGCTCCCCTCCAAGGCTTTACAGACTATACCTACCGCAAGATTCATCATGAACTTGTAGGTGGCACAGCGAGTTACACGACTCCATTCCTTCGCCTCGACAACCACGAGATACGAAACAAGGATCGCCGCGATATCCTTGCAGAAAACAATACCGATGTGCCCATAGTTCCCCAGATTATTGCTGCTAATCCGGATGAACTCTGCACGCTGACCGACATGCTGATCAAAGAGGGATATCGCCAATTGGATATCAATATGGGCTGTGCCATTCCGATGCAGACTCGTCAAGGACGTGGAGCGGGGCTTCTGCCACTACCCAATGCCGTGCAGGCATTACTGGAAGCCACAACCCGTTATTCAGAAGTGAAATGGAGTGTGAAGATGCGACTGGGTATGGAGAGAGCCGACGAGTGCCAAGCACTGCTGCCCGTTCTAAATGCGTTCACCTTACATCATATCACCCTCCATCCTCGTATCGGTCGGGATGGATTCAGAGGAAGATGCGACGAAACTGCATTCGGACTGTTTGCCAAAGAGGCCACATGCCCCGTGTGGTGGAGCGGTGACCTCACTTCGCTCACAACAATTCAACAGTTGGAAGACACCTTCCCCACCCTGACGGATGTGATGATCGGCCGAGGATTGCTGGCTCGACCATCATTGGCAGTCGAGTATTCCGAACACAAAGAATGGAGCATGGAACAACGGCTCGATCTTGCTCTCAAAATGCACGATGCCCTATATTCCGAGATGGAACAGCGCTTACAAGGACCTACGCAACTGCTTTCAAGAATGCAAGCCTTCTGGGAATATCAAAATGATCTACTCCCAAAGAAAATATACAAAGCCATCATGAAGTCGCACAGTATTATCCGTTACAATGATGCTATCCACGATTTGCGGATGTGCTGACTTTCTTCCTCTTTCTATAAATCTATCATTCGCTGATATCATAGCATCCGTATGGATGAAATGATACGCGAACATTTTATCCCCTCGCGGCGTGCAGAAAAGAAACGGTCGTTAGAGAGATAGGTGCAGATGGATGCTATCTGGATGGAAGCAGAAGGCACGCCAGCACGTTCCAACAACCAACGATTAGCCAGCCAGAGATCCAGATGATGTCCTTCTGCCATGCTGCCATCAACACGTGCACCACGGAAAGTGTGAATCAGCGAAAGAGGAAAGCCCGCCTCTGCGAAAGCCGTCACCACCTCTTCGCCTACCTGAAAACTGTCAGCACCAATGCCTGGGCCAATCTGCGCCACCAGATTGGCAGGACGCGAACCAAAGCGCTGCATCATCACGCGAATAGCGGCTGAAGGGATGTCGGCGACAGTACCCCTCCAGCCAGCATGAATGGCAGCCACCACACGACAGACAGGGTCATAGAGCAATACGGGTATACAATCAGCAGTACGGACACCAATAGCAACACCAGGGCAATTGGTCACCAAAGCATCAATACCTTCAAGTTCCTCGCGAGTGACACCCAAACGGTCAATGACCGCGACCTCAGCAGAGTGCTTTTGATGAGCTTGAACGACCTCATAGGGCAGCGTGTCGTTACGTTCGGTGGAGAATGCCTCCACGTCCTTTCCCAAATTGTACCACAGCATGGCAGAGTAGGATATCAGTATCTGAACGAACTGCCACCCACGAATTCTCGAAGCAGCGATGTGGGAGGAATCTCTTTGTCTGGCACTGGCGTGAAATAATGGATGAAATGCAACAAACGATGGGCCTCGCTGTATTCGGGACAATTCTTGGGAACGCTGGCAAGTATGGGCTCAGCATGATTACGCAACACAGCAAACTCGATGAGGTAGGCAGAGTTGAACATCACGTCGGCATTCTCCTGATAGGGGAAAATCCACTGCTCCTCGGCAGCACAGACACCAGGCCACTGAGCAATGGTCTCACGAGCCGTAAATGCGCCCTTGTTATAATCACGCACAATGCGACGCAACAGACGATTATCACGCGTAGGAATCCAGTTGTGGTCGTCGAGCGATGTACTGGTAAGTGTAGAGATATAGATACGATATTTGGAATCGTCAGCAATTCGTCCTGTGAGAGCTGGATTGAGAGCATGAATACCTTCAACTAACAGTACCGTACCGGGAGTAAGACGCAAACGCTTGCCATTGTACTCACGGATGCCGGTTACGAAGTTGAACTCGGGTATCTCCACTTCCTCGCCATCCAGCAGACGGAGCAAATCATCCTCAAGGGCAACATGATCGACGGTTTCAAAATTGTCGAAATCGTATTTTCCGTCGGGCAATTTCGGTGTGTCCACACGATTGACGAAATAGTCATCGGTTGAAAACGAAACGGGACGCAGACCGCAAGCCTTAAGTTGAACACTTAGCCGCTTGCAGAAGGTGGTCTTACCACTACTCGAAGGACCAGAAATCAGGACGATTCGAACGGGATTGACAGCACGGCGAAAACGACAGTCTATCTCCTCTGCAATTTGTACGATTTTTTTCTCCTGCAATGCCTCAGCGACTTGAATGAGTTCACTGGCATGGCCGCTCAGACAAGCACAGTTCACATCACCCACATTGGAAAGTCCCATGATATTGTTCCACCGCAGGTTTTCAGCAAACACCTCAAAAGTCTTTGGATAGTCCTGAAAAGGAGCAAGTTCTGTAGGATTGTGACGGTCAGGGATACGTAGGAGCAGTCCATCATGATAGCGTTCCAGTCCCCACACCGTAAGATATCCAGCAGATGGAACCAGTCGGCCATAGTAGTAATCAACAGTGTCACCCAGATTGTAATAGTCCATGTAGACTTGTTGTGAAGTCTCCAACAGTTTCACCTTGTCTTCGAAGCCCCGTTCGCGGGAAATGCGTACTGCCTCATCCAACTGCACCTCCGAACGACGGAAAGGAATGTCCTTGTCTATTATCTCTTGAATACGGATGCGCAGTGAAGCCAATTCATCGTCACTGAGTGGAGATCCGTCGGCCTTATGTAGTTCGCAATAATAGCCGTTTGAGATAGGATGCTCCATGTATAGTTTGCAGTCGGCAAACAAATCGGATGCTGCCTTGTAAAGGACAAAGCAGAGTGAGCGAGTATAGACGCGCATACCACTGGTGTTGGTGGCATCTACAAACTCTACCTCCTTGTTGTGATACGCACGATACTTGAGTCCCTGCGAAGCATTGTTCACTTTGGCTGAGACGATAGGATACGGACGTGGAAATTCAAATTCTGGCAGGATATCAAGTAATGTAGAACCTTCGGGAAAACTTTTGGTTGTACCGGAATTTTTGCAGAAAATCTGTAACATAAGATGGGATAATGACTAATATTGGTCTTAGGAAAACGGGGGTATTGATTGGCTGTGCTCAATGAGAGCAACATTTCTCAGCAAGAGGATTATTTCCCAATATCTGATCAATCTCGTAGAGTTCGTCAGAAGTAAAATCAAGATGTTCTCGAGCCTTGAGATTGTCCTCTAATTGAGCCACGCTACTGGCACCGATAATGACAGAGGTGACCTCTGGCAATCGGAGGTCCCATGCCAATGCCATCTGAGCCAAAGACTGACCGCGACGGGAAGCCATTCTATCGAGACGGTCTATCTTATCAAGCAGATCTGGTGTGAGTGAATCAGGACGCAGGAACTTACTCTTCGTCATACGAGAACCCTCTGGAATACCATGCAGATAACGGTTAGTTAGCAAGCCTTGAGCCAAAGGCGAGAAAGCCACATAGCCCACACCCCTATCTCCTGCTTGTGGAAGAATTTCTGTCTCATGTTCACGAGTGAACATGTTATACCGGCCTTGATAAAGGAGGCAGTGGACATGCTCACGTTCAAGATAGTCATAGGCAGCGGCAGCCATGGAAGGAGGATACTTGGAGATACCCACATAAAGGGCTTTACCCTGACGGACAATGTCAACTAACGTTTGAAGAGTTTCTTCAAGGGGTGTGTTGGGGTCGGGACGATGAGAATAAAAGATATCCACATAGTCAAGACGCATGCGATGCAGGCTTTGGTCAAGGCTAGCAATGAGGTTCTTGCGAGAACTCCATTCACCATAAGGACCTGGCCACATGTCGTGTCCGGCCTTTGTAGCAATAATCATCTCATCGCGGTGGGAACGGAAGGACTCATAATAAATGCGGCCAAAAGTCTCCTCTCCACTTCCAGCAGGAGGACCATAGTTGTTTGCGAGGTCCATGTAGGTGACGCCATTGTCAAAGGCAGTATGAACAATGGCTTTACAGACATCGTATTCGGCATCAGCGCCAAAGTTGTGCCAGAAGCCCAGCGACACCTCAGACAAGAGGATACCACTACGTCCAGCGCGTCGATATCCCATGCGCTCGTATCGTGGTTCAACAATGCAATAGTTTTCCATGTGATTTCAAAAGGGTACGTCACGGTTTATCCGTGACGTACTGATTTTTATGCATTTAGAATTCGTCCCAACTCTTTATGGGGATATCAGCAAGATCAACCGTACAGAAGGCACGAATGAAAGCCGAAGCCAAACGAGCATTGGTGATAAGTGGGATATTGAGGTCAATGGCAGCACGGCGTATCTTGTACCCGTTGGTGAGTTCGCGTGGAGTAAGATCCTTGGGAATATTCACTACCATATCAATCTCACGACGATGAAGAAGGTCGAGAGCCTGAGGCTCTTGGCCAGGATCACTGGGCCAATGTACGACCGTGTTGGGCACGCCATTATCTGCAAGGAAGCGAGACGTGCCACCTGTTGCATAAAGGTTATAGCCGTGATCGCGAAGCATACGCGCAGCCTCGAGCATGGCTGTCTTCTGAACTGTGGTACCCGTTGAGAGCAGAACGTTCTTCTTGGGGATTCGGTAGCCGACTGAGAGCATCGACTCAAGGATGGCAACGGATGTATCATCACCCAGACAACCCACTTCGCCAGTAGAAGCCATATCAACGCCTAAGACAGGGTCAGCCTTCTGCAGACGATTGAAAGAGAACTGAGAAGCCTTGATGCCTACATAGTCGAGATCGAAGAGATTCTTGTCAGGTGGCGTGACAGGCAAGCCCAACATCACTTTGGTGGCAAGTTCAATGAGATTGATCTTAAGAGTCTTGCTGACGAATGGGAAACTACGTGAAGCACGCAGATTGCATTCAATAACTTTAATATCATTCTCACGGGCAAGATACTGGATATTGAACGGACCAGAAATATGGAGTTCTTTGGCAATCTGGCGACTGATGCGCTTGATGCGACGAACGGTCTCCACATAAAGTTTCTGAGGCGGGAACTGGATTGTGGCATCACCACTGTGAACACCAGCGTACTCAATATGTTCGCTGATGGCATAAGCGATGATTTCTCCATCACGGGCTACTGCATCCATCTCAACCTCCTTGGCGCCCTCAACAAACTTAGACACCACGACAGGATGGTCCTGACTGACATCGGCTGCCAATTGGAGGAAACGTTCGAGTTCCTCGCGATTTGAGCAGACGTTCATGGCTGCACCAGAAAGCACGTAAGAAGGACGGACCAATACAGGGAAGCCCACACGGTCGGTAAACTTATTGATGTCATCCATCGAAGTAAGTTCGCTCCACTCGGGCTGATCAACACCGATGCGATCAAGCATGGCTGAGAACTTTTCGCGATCCTCAGCATTATCGATATCCTGAGCAGAAGTACCAAGAATGGGCACCTTCTGTGCATCCAACTTCAGTGCCAGGTTATTGGGAATCTGACCACCCGTGGAAACGATTACGCCACGCGGAGTCTCCAATTCGATGATATCCATCACACGTTCGAAGGTGAGTTCGTCAAAGTAGAGACGATCCGTGACATCGTAGTCAGTAGAAACGGTTTCCGGGTTATAGTTGATGACGATATTGCGGTAGCCCTCCTTGCGGATTGTATTGAGGGCCTGCACACCACACCAGTCAAACTCGACAGAAGATCCGATTCGGTAAGCACCTGAACCAAGAACAATGATTCCACGGTCGTCGTGGAAGTATTCTATATCGTGCTTCGTTCCGTTATAAGTGACATACAAGTAGTTAATCTGTGCAGGAACCTCACCAGCAAGCGTATCAATCTGTTTCACTACAGGCAGAATGCCACGACGTTTACGCTCGGCGCGCATTACCAATAGAGCATCGTTATGGCCATGTGTAACTTCGAGTCCGATGGCGCGAGCAATCTGGAAGTCGCTGAAGCCCTGCTGCTTTGCCTTGAGGAGTAGCTGGTCGCTCAGTGTTTCAATGCCGTTGCAAGCATGCAGAGCACGACTGGTCTCCATGATGTCATTAAGTTTATGGAGGAACCATGGGTCAATCTTTGTAAGTGCATGAATCTGTTCAACACTGTATCCTGCGCGCAAGGCCTTGCTGATGACAAATATTCGCTTGTCGGTTGGCTCTTGAAGTGCCTTGTCAAGATCGTCAATGACAATCTCCTTGTTCTCCACAAAGCCATGCATGCCCTGTCCTATCATACGGAGACCTTTCTGGATGACCTCCTCGAAACTGCGACCAATACTCATAACCTCGCCGACAGATTTCATTGACGAACCCAACTCACGGTCTACGCCACGGAATTTGCCAAGGTCCCAACGAGGGAATTTACCAACGACATAATCGACCGACGGCTCAAAAAATGCACTTGTCGTATGGGTGACGGCATTGCGGATTTCCCACAAGCCATAGCCAAGACCAATCTTTGCCGCCACAGCAGCCAAAGGATAACCTGTAGCCTTTGAAGCCAGTGCGGAAGAACGGCTCAGACGAGCATTGACCTCGATGACGCGATATTCTTCGCTCATGGGATCGTATGCAAACTGGATGTTGCACTCACCCACGATGCCCAAGTGACGAACGATGCGGATGGAAAGTTCGTGAAGTTTGGTGATGTCGCGGTTTGTGAGAGTCTGGGCAGGAGCAATCACGATGCTTTCGCCTGTGTGGATTCCAAGCGGGTCGAAGTTCTCCATCGAACAGACTGTTATACAGTTGTTATATCCATCGCGGACCACCTCAAATTCAATTTCCTTCCAACCCTTCAGGCTCTTCTCTACGAGAATCTGGGGGGAGAAGGAAAAACTCTTCTCTGCCAATTTCTCGAGTTCTTCCTCATTGTCACAGAAACCACTTCCAAGACCACCCAATGCAAAGGCTGAACGGATGATTACCGGGTAACCCAGTTCGGAAGCAGCCCGCTTAGCATCAGCCATCGTCTCAACAGCCTCGCTCTTGATGGTACAAACATTGATTTCGTCAAGTTTCTCGTTGAAAAGTTCGCGGTCCTCAGTATTGATGATAGTCTGCACGGGAGTTCCAAGTACACGCATGTTGTACTTCTCCAACACGCCACTTTTGAAAAGTGAAACGCCGCAGTTCAGAGCGGTTTGTCCACCAAAGGCAAGCAGAATGGCATCCGGTTGTTCCTTCTGAATCACACGTTCTACGAAGTATGGCGTAACAGGGAGGAAATATACCTTATCTGCCACACCTTCAGAGGTCTGCACGGTAGCGATATTTGGATTGATGAGGACCGTACGGACGCCCTCTTCGCGCATGGCCTTGAGAGCTTGCGAACCCGAATAGTCAAATTCGCCAGCCTCACCGATCTTCAACGCGCCGCTGCCGAGCAGCAACACCTTCTTCGGCAAGTGTATCCCACCCTGGCAAGAACGCACGGGCACATCGGGCCATTGACCACGGACAGCGTCGATGATGAAATCCCAGTCAAGAGCGCCACTCTTCGTTTCCGGAGTGAAAGCAAAGCCAAAGAAAGGTTTGTCTTCACAACGGAAGCCTTCACAAGAACCGTCGTGGATATTCTCGAAAGTATTAATCCAACCTTCAGGCAGATTGTTCACTGCCAGTTCATGATTCTGAGAGGAAATAAAGCAACGGTTGTCAGACAAGCGACGAACAGCATGGTTATGTCCTCTGTGGCCATAAGGCAGAGTCACAGTCTCGGCTCCGGCAGCCAGAGCCAGCACAAGGCTACCTGCACCAATTCCCACAACAGGGGTGCCTATTACGAGAAGATTCTTCACGAGTTGAACAGCGACAGCCTCATCTACGACACTTTCTGGACCATCGGAGAGGAGCACAAGATCGGCATCTGCAGGAGCGACATTCCAAGGTGTGCGGACCACCTCAAAGCCATGTTCACGCAGAGCGCAGACTGCACCCGCCACACAGCCGAAATCTACGACTGCTGCACGTTGTCCCAATGCAGGACCCACAGGAGCAAAAGTAGCAGTCTCGGTATGTGAAACCTCAGCCACATAATGAGGTTCAGAAAAGTCAAAAGAGCCTATCTCGCAGCCTTCAGGCACAATCTGGCCATTCATCGTACCATGCTCGCGCAAATACTGAGTCAGGGCACGAGTGTCAATGCCACGGATACCCGGCACGCCCTCGCGTACCATCCAGGTCTCCAATGTCTCTACAGCACTCCAATGGCTATAATGTTCGCTGAGATCACTTACCACCAAGGCTGAAGCATTGATGTGGCAAGTGTCGAAGAGTCCCAGATCGGGGTCTTGCATCACCTCTTGTGACGGGACGCCATAATTACCAATGATGGGATAAGTGCATACGAGAATCTGTCCCTTGTTGGCAGGGTTCTGAAGATTCTCAACATAGCCCATCATAGCCGTATTGAATACTGTCTTGCCACAGACGGCTTTCACGGCTCCAAAGGCAATGCCTTCGAAACATGCGCCATCCTCCAATATCAAGGTTGCTTTCATACTTTATCGATACTTTTTGACTGTTTGCTTTATTGTGTTTTTTACAAAAATACTTTTTTTCGTAGAAGAGAAGGAAGCCTTACTTATTTTTCTGCAGTTTCTCCACATAGTCAATGAAGGCCATGTTCACACGACGTGTACCACCAGGTGTAGGATAGTTGCCGCTGAAATACCAATCGCCCAGATGGTTCGGGCATGCCTCGTGCAAGCCTTCCATGGATTGATAGACAATCTCAAACTCGGCATTCAGAGTGGCAGGACGCAGCAACTCGGCAATCTTTGCCGTAATCTCATCGGCTGTAAATGGGTGATAGATGGCCTTGACAGCATTCGTCATCTCCTCTTTCGGCTTCTTCAATTGCTCCAAGCAAGCCTTGTAGGTATCATTCACCACATTCCACATGCCACGCTCTTCCAAGAGGGCGATGGCTGCCTTGAAGGCAATGAACTGATCCATACTCTCCATATCGATGCCATAGTAATCAGGATAGCGCACCTGGGGCGAACTGCTGACAATGACGATTTTCTTCGGATGGAGACGGTCAAGGATATTGAGGATGCTTTCACGCAGAGTGGTACCACGAACAATGCTGTCGTCGATAATCACGAGGTTGTCCTCATAAGGTACGATGCTGCCATAAGTGATATCATAGACATGAGATGCCAGATCATTGCGGTGAGTGCCAGCGGTGATGAAGGTACGCAGTTTGATGTCCTTGAGGGCGACTTTCTCGTTGCGGATACGTTGCAGGATGATGTCCTCGAGTTCTTCCTTCGTGGGTGTATGCCCAAGGGCAAGGATCTTTTCTATCTTCTTTGTGCCCAAATAATTCTCAAAAGCCTGTACCATGCCATAGGAAGCAACCTCTGCGGTATTGGGAATGAACGAGAATACGGTATGTTCGACATCATAGTTGACGGCACGCAGTACGGAAGGAACGAGCAGTTCGCCCAACTTTTTGCGTTCACGATAGATGTCCCTGTCATTGCCTCGGCTGAAATATACACGTTCGAAACAGCACGGGAGATTAGCCTTCTTAGGCAAAATCTGATGAATTGACAACTTTCCATGACGGTCGACAAGCAATGCCTGACCGGGCTGCAACTCATGCACTTCATCAGCCTCCACATTCATGGCGTTCTGCAAGGCAGGACGCTCGCTGGTTACGACGACGACTTCATCGCTGGCATACCAGAAGGCTGTACGGACGCCCCAAGGATCACGGACGACGAAACTCTCGCCGCTTCCGGTGACACCTTCGACAACATAGCCTCCATCCCAGACGGGAAGTGTGGTGCGGAGTACGTTGGTCATATCCACATGCTCTTCGATATAGTCAGTGATATCGCGGTTGGTGAGTCCTTGGGCAGATGCTTCCTGATAGACACGTTCCACCTCGCGATCAAGACGGTGTCCCATGTGCTCGAGCAGGAAGAAGGTATCGGCCACTCGACGGGGATGCTGGCCGGATTCGGAGAGCAGTTCAAAGACCTCACTGCTGTTAGTCATGCTGAAATTGCCACACATCACGAGGTTCTTTGCACGCCAGTTATTGCGACGCAGGAAGGGATGGACATACTCCATACCTGTGCGTCCATTGGTGGTATAACGTAGATGGCCGAGGTAGATTTCGCCAGCAAAAGGCATGAAGCGCTCAGCATAGTCGGCATCATCCAGAAGAGCCTCGTCTGGAACTGATTTGAAGGTACGGATGGTCTTGTCAAAAATCTGGGTGATAGCATCTTTTCCCAGTTCGCGTTCACGGAAGATATACTCCTCGCCCGGGTGTGCATTCATCTTCACACAGGCAATACCTGCACCTTCCTGTCCACGGTTTTTTTGCTTCTCCATCATCAGATAGAGTTTTCGCATCGGATACTGCCATGTACCATACTTCTGCTGATAGTACTTCAATGGCTTGAGCAGGCGAATCAGCACTACTCCACATTCATGTTTCAGTTCTTCCATTTTCTTGTTTTATCTAAAACGTTGCAAAGATAATACATTATTTTATTTTAATTTGTTCTTTTTTATTATTCAATATTAAAAAAAAGGAATTCATGCCAAGGCACGAATTCCTGAGACTCATAGTCAGTCGTGTGAGAAATCATCGCGGTGACGGGGGATATGGTTTGCGTTGATGGATTCTCGCCACATCCCAAACGGCAAGGAAGTGGGAGAATCACGGAATCAGCCTTCAGGGAATTCAATTTGAGGGTTGCTTTGGGAAGTCCTTTGATCTTCACTGTCAGACGAACCTTTCCCGGCGTGGTTGAACTGCGGAGGAGCAGACATGTTTCACCGGCCTTCATGGGAAGAGCGGCCTCTCCTTTCCATTCTGCCGGGCCCTTGATGGTACATTCCATTTCGCTGTAATCCAGCGGACAGGGAAGTCCCTTCTTATCCACTGCCCCAATCTGTACGAGAGCCACATCCCTGCCATCAGCACGAAAGCCTTGAGGATTGATGATGGGTGTCAGAATGAGACGATGGGGAGTCCTGCCCTCTATTTCTTCGGAGGGAGACGGTGAAATGGCAGCAGTATCAAGGCAGACAGCCTCCTGACTATCCGTCTGACAAGTCAAAGAATTGGGGGTGAGGACAGGGACATCGATTTGTCCAAATTCCAATACACGGCCTCCATACGGATCAAAGACATCGCGCATCGTATTGATCTGCTGCCTGTAAACATCGTCGAAGGCCTGATTCCCGCAGTCATAGCACAGAATGCTTGGATTGTTCCTATGACGGATGATGGCATCACGCAGGAAATCCATCTTCTGTTCAAAGCCGGATACGGCTGCATTCCTCTCGCTGTCCTCGGCAGACAGCATCTGGAGCATGCCCACACGGTCACAACTCTCTATGTATGATTCCGAGGGAATGGTATACTCACTGCGTACAAGATTGACTCCTTCAGAAGCCATGAGGGAATGATCGTAGTCTATCAGCCATTCAGGGACGTCCATGCCCAGAACAGGCCATTCGTTGCCTACCCGTTGCACAAAGCATTGCAGGGGGCGTACACTGTCGTTCAAGCATACCACGCTGTCAAGGAGTTCCACCTTGCGGAATCCAGTCCGCACAGTAACCATATCGGTTGATTCAATATCGCCGGGGGCCCAAGGATTGTCACTTTCCACCAGTTTCAGATTCACGGTGTACAAGTAACCATAGCCTTCACTCCAGAAATGGACGTTTTCCTCGCGGCTGCTCATGAACAACGTAGCCTTGTCGCCGGGCTCCAAGGTATGGGGCATGCCCTCCACCAAGGTAGTAAACAGTTTTCCTTCAGCGTCGTATACCTCTGCACGCAGATAGAATGTACGGGCGAGAGAGTCCTCATTGATTACTTCCGTGTCGTAGTGAATGATAGCCGAGCGGGAGGGAATGTCAAAATCGTCGGCATAGATGTAGGGCCCTACAGTACCGAAACTGCTGTAGAGAGGCAATGTCTGATGGAGGAGATCCGTCTCGTAAGTCCACACACGTTGAATGATGCAGGTAGGAAGGGAACTGAATTGTTGTCCGTCACATTGAATGACGCTGTCCTTTACATTCTCTTCACAATGCCGGTCATTGACAAGAGATACAGACAAGAGATTGTCCCCTACATTTAAATAAGGTGTAAGGTCAAAGCCGAAAGCATTGAGGTTCCTCTCATGACGGCCCAGCAGTTGTCCGTTAAGGGAAGCCACGACAGATGCGCTCACCCCTTCAAACTCCACGAATAGTTTATGTTGAGGATTGCCGTTCCAATCAAAATGTTTCTCAAAAAGGGCGATGGTGTCGTTGAGCAAATCGAGGCTCATGCTTGAATGCTCCTTTTCATTCACGACGTGAGGGAGCGTGACAGGAGTACCGTTCAGCGTCCATCCATCAGTGAAAAGATGACGTCCGTTGTCGGCACGGGCAGAAGGTACTACCATGATCAGACAAAGTTGGACGTATAGCACGAACCGTTTCATTTGAAGTGGACGCATTTCGGCGTACAAAGGTAATGCTTTTTCACTTTTCAGTCCGCCTTTCTTCGTTTTTTTTTCAAAAAAACATTGAAAAAAGTTCATTCCCATAAAATCCGCGTCGAAAAAGAGACGCTAAGCAAAAAACATGTATCTTTGCAGCCCAAAACAGTTTGAGTTCTATGGAACATGTACTTGAAATCGTTGTCATCATCGCACACATCCTGACCGTGTGCTATGCCGCCAAGACGCACCGATGGGCATGGCTTTTCAGCCTGCTTTCCTGTGGAATCATGGCGTATTTCTTTGCGCGTGACAACCTCTTCATGAGCAGCATCTACAACGCATACGGTGCTGTAATGGCTGTCATCGGCTTCTGCACTTGGAAGCCCGATGCCAACGAAAACGAGCGTGCCATCCGTCACAGCAACACCCTGTGGACAGTTCTCGCCGTAGTCGGCCTTACAGCGATTGTCTGGATGGTTGACAAGCACTTCTCGCACAACCCGTTCGTCGACAGTTGCTGCACAGCCATGAATATCATCGCCACATTCCTCCTTGTACGAAAAGACCTCAACGCCTGGTATCTATGGATTGTCACAGATGCCATCTACATATACTACGGCATCAGTGATGGAAGCATGCGCTATGTTTTCATCTATGGCACAATGCTCATCCTGGCCGTGTTCGGGCTCATCACTTACATGAAAGCCTGGCGGAATATCCGGAAAAGTGCCTGATACATCCCTTCATCCTGCTGCCTTGATTTGAAGAACATCCCTCATGCGAACATTGGGCTGAAGAAGAAATAAAAAAAGTCAGGGGCTTCTTCGCAGAAGTCCCTGATAAGTTCCAACAGGTATTAGCCTTTAAGGTAAAAAGATTGTTTTTAGGATAACGGCAGCAAAGATAGGGGTGATTTCCATGCCCGCCAAACCTTTTTTTATGTTGTACAACATATTTTGACATTTTATTGCATTTTCATCACTAATTCGTCCCAAAAGCAGGGATAACAGTGCCACTCTCAGGGACAAAATGACTCTGTCAGGGGCAAAAAGAGTCCAGCGATAACACATTTCATTCAAAGGTGACAAGAATCCGTCATGCCCTTTCCCTATGCATTTCACCCCTGATTCCGCAAAGAGAAAGAGAAAAGCACATAGTGAGGGCAGAGAAATCAATGATGCGGAAATTTTTCTCGTTTCTTGTTTGTTTTTTGAACTCTGAAACGGAATTTCCGATGTGATGGAAATGAATCTTGATGCGGTGGAAATGAAAACCATAACTTTGGAAATTTCGTTTTAAGGTTCATTTTTCTGTTTTAATCAACTCTTTTGTCAGTAATAGCCTTCTTTTTTCATTTTCCAGCAATGTATCCTGAAAAATCAGCCTTGTTTTCCGATTTTTGATGTACAGACCGCTCATTCGTATGAGCAATCCCTGCACTGAAATGTTCATGCGGAGACAGTATTCATTGACATCTGCTTGGCGGGATTAATCGTTTGGGACAAAGAGTTCAAGACTGCCGACTTTCGGCCTGATGCCATTCGGTTTTGCTGCGTTTGGCTCAGTGAAGACAAAGCCCAAGAATGGTAAGAAAGAATATCTTTATGTATATCATTGCATTTTTATAAAGAAACCTTCATTTTTCCCGTCACACATTTTCATGTTTCACGATAAAAGAGTAATTTTGCAGCCAATATTTAAAATATATAAGAATCGATATGGCAGAAATGACCTCGACTGAGGCATGCGACAAGGGTCACAGCCTCAATTTCATCGAACAGATTGTTGAACAGGACCTCGCAGAAGGCAAGAATGGCGGACGTATTCAGACGCGTTTCCCGCCAGAACCCAACGGCTACCTCCACATAGGCCACGCAAAAGCCATCTGCATGGACTTCGGCATAGCACAGCGCTACGGTGGCACTTGCAACCTGCGCTTCGACGACACCAATCCTACCAAGGAGAAGGACGAATATGTCGAGGCTATCATGGAAGACATCAAATGGCTGGGATTCCAGTGGGAAAACGTCTTCTATGCCAGCGATTACTTCCAGCAACTGTGGGACTTTGCCGTTGAACTCATCAAAGAGGGCAAGGCTTACATCGATGAGCAGCCTCAGGAAGTCATTCTGAGCCAGAAGGGAACTCCCACACAACCTGGTATTGAGAGTCCCTATCGTAACCGTCCCATCGAGGAGAGCCTCGCACTGTTTGAGAAGATGAACAGCGGTGAACTGGAAGAAGGATCAATGGTTCTTCGCGCAAAAATCGACATGGCTCACAACAACATGCTCTTCCGCGACCCAATCATCTACCGTATCGTCAAGACGCCCCATCATCGCACCGGCGACAAGTGGAAGGCCTACCCCATGTATGATTTTGCACATGGACAAAGCGACTTCTTCGAGGGTGTCACCCACTCTCTGTGTACGCTTGAGTTCGTTCCTCATCGTCCGCTCTACGATCTCTTCATCGACTGGCTCAAAGAATCTGCCGTGAAGGGTACTACCGAGTTCGTGAAGGCCATGCAGGAAGGTGCACGCATCAAGGAATATGTTCTGCCGCATGACACTCTCGACGATTACCGCTCCAAGCAGCGCGAATTCAACAAACTGAACCTCAACTACACCCTTCTCTCGAAGCGCAACCTTCTGGCATTGGTTCAGAACAATATGGTAACCGGATGGGACGATCCCCGCATGCCGACAATCTGCGGTTATCGTCGTCGTGGCTATACGCCCGAGGCTATCCGGCTGTTCGTAGACAAGATCGGCTACACTCTGTACGATGCCCTCAACGACATGGCGCTCATGGAAGCCTCCTGCCGTGAGGACCTCAACCGTCGTGCCACACGTGTGAGTGCCGTCATTGATCCTGTTAAACTCATTGTCACCAACTATCCCGAAGGAAAGACTGAGCAGGTTGAGGCCATCAACAATCCTGAAGATCCCGAAGCAGGCAGCCACGCCATCACTTTCAGTCGCGAACTGTGGATTGAGCGCGACGATTTCATGGAAGACGCCCCGAAGAAGTATTTCCGTCTGACTCCCGGTCAGGAGGTACGTCTGAAGAATGCCTATATCGTACTCTGCACTGGTTGCAAGAAGGATTCCGAAGGCAAGGTAGAAGAGGTGTATTGCGAATACATCCCCAACACCAAGACAGGCGAAAGCGACAGCAACCGTCGTGTTCGCGGTACTATTCATTGGGTGAGCGTCGCTCATGCACTGCAGGCCGAAGTTCGTCTCTACGACAGGTTGTGGCTGGCTGAAAACCCGCGTGACGAACTTTCCCGTCTGCGCGAGGAAGGCATGGAGCCTGTGGATGCAATGCGTCAGATGATGAACCCCAACTCTCTGGAAGTGCGCACCAACTGTTACGTCGAGGAATTCCTGGGCAACACCCAGCCTCTGGATCATTTCCAGTTCCAGCGTATCGGATATTTCTGCACTGACAAGGACAGCGTGCCGGGTCATCCTGTCTTCAACCGTACAGTGTCACTGAAAGATTCTTTCAAAAAGTAAAACGGCCATACCCGACCGACTCTCATCAGACGCCCCACTTTGGACGAGAAAGAATTTGAAGAACTGAGAAATCGTTTCGAAGCCACCTTGAAGAAAGGAGGCAACGACTATTTCGATGTGGACGACCTCATCGATCTCATTGACTGGTATATCTACGAGGAACGGGATGCCGATGCTGAGGCTGCCATTGAATATGCCCTTCGTTTCTATCCCTCCAACGATGATATTCAACTGATGAAGGCACGTCTCTGCCTTTGTGTCAATGACTTCGATGGAGCAGCCGCTATTGTCAAGGCTTTGCCCCAGACATGTGACTCGCCGGACTACAGCCTCATCATGGCCGAGTTGCTACTGCGTGAAGGAAAAGCAGACAAAGCGGAAACGCTTTATGAAAGGGCTCTTATTGTCAGCGGTGACAGTCCCGAAGCGTATGCCTCAGCCATCAATGCCTTTACCACCTATGGCAACCTTCCGATAGCCGAAGAGTGGATGAAACGCGCTTTGCGACGTTGGCCTGACGAGACTGCCGTCATCGAGGCTGCCTCACTCTGTTCTTCCCTACTCGACCATCACGACGAAGCCATTGCCTATGCCAACCGCTTGGTAGACGCAGATCCCTACAGTATCCGTGCATGGGGCTTGCTTGGTGATGTATGCCACGATGCAGGGAAGTTCGACGATGCGCTGGAAGCCTACGGCTATCTCCTTGCTATCCGGCCCGACTACCACATCATCGACCAGAACATTGCTGATTGCCACTATGCACATGGTGAGTGGGAATCTGCCCGCGACCTCTACGCCCGTGCCCTTGAAGAGGGGCATGCCGACATCGACTATGCCCTTGGCCGTCTTGCGTTGTGCGAAGGAAACCTGGGAAACGACGACGAATTTATCCGTCTCACCCAACTTCGTCGTAATCGCGACCTTGACAACTGACCGAAAGGGAATCTGACTGACAATTACATTCCAACAAAACCCATCAATCGCCCCAAAAGCCTATGCAAAGTGCAGCGTTCATCCAATGGTGCCTCACACACTTGAACTACTGGACCGTGATGCTTTTGATGACCATCGAGAGTTCGTTCATCCCCTTTCCTTCTGAAATCGTCGTTCCTCCTGCTGCATACCATGGTGCTGCCACAGGTGAAATGGGACTCCTGCTGATTATCCTGTTTGCCACTTTTGGCTCGCTGCTGGGCGCACTTATCAACTACAGTCTGGCCATCTGGCTGGGCCGTCCCATCATATACCGCTTTGCCGACAGCCGTGTGGGACATCTGTTGCTTCTGAGCCGTGAAAAAATCCAGAAAGCAGAGACCTATTTCAACGAACATGGAAATGTTTCCACTTTTGTGGGCCGTCTCATCACTGTCATCCGTCAGCTCATCTCCATTCCTGCCGGGTTGGCACGCATGAATCTGGGCAAATTCGTCCTCTACACCAGCCTTGGTGCAGGTATATGGAACACATTCCTTGCCATTCTCGGATGGTATCTCCAGCGAATCATTCCTGAGGATCAGTTGATTGGCACCGTCACACGTTATTCGCACGAGGTTGGTTATACAATGCTCGGCATCGTTTCGGCAGTCATAATCTACTTCATTGTCCGCTCAGTCTGCAAGAAGAAATCTGCCAGGAAGTAATCCTTCCCGACCATCTTTTCTTTTGCAGCCAAACCGACAAATGCTGTCGTTTTGCCTGTTTCGCAAGATCCTGCATTCATTCTACCCGCTGCATCCCCAAGCACAATAGGTTTTTCTCTTCATTCATCCACGTTTATCATGAAAAAATCACTTTTCCCGCTCATCGTTATTCTCCTGCTGACTACATCATGTGCTGACAAGCCACAATGTAACGGTGAGGTAGTCTGCCGGCTTGAGATATTCGACATTGAGAGCGGACGGCGCACCATCATAGCAGAGTTCGACCACATCATCGAAGCACCGAATTGGTCCTGTGATGGAAAGCACATCTATTACAACAGCGACGGACTGTTGTGGAGCATCTCCCCAAATGGCCGAAAGGCTCCACAATGCATGGATACGGGTATCCTCAAACATTGTAACAACGATCATTGTCTGTCGTTCGACGGACAACACATTGGCATAAGCAGCGGTACAGCTGATGACTGGCGCAGCAAAATCTGGATTCTGCCTCTTCAAGGAGGAGAACCTCATCTCATAACTCCCAATGGACCAAGTTACTTGCATGGCTGGAGTCCTGACGGACATTCCCTCGTCTACTGCGCTGAACGCAACGGAGAGTTTGATGTATACGCCATTTCTACAGAAGGAGGCATGGAACAACGTCTGACTGACGCGCCAGGATTGGATGATGGCCCAGAATTTACGCCCGATGGAGAATACATCTGGTTCAACTCTGTCCGTACAGGCCTTATGCAACTATGGCGGATGAAGGCTGACGGCAGCCAGCAAGAGCAGATGACAAAGGACGAAGGACGCAACGCATGGTTCGCTCACATCTCACCCGATGGGAAGTATGTAGTTTATCTTGCCTACAAAAAAGGAGATCTGCTGCCGGGAGAACATCTTCCGGGCAAACATGTTGAACTACTGATGATGCCTTCTTCCGGAGGCACGCCCAAAGTCCTCACCACGCTTTATGGTGGGCAGGGAACCATCAACGTCAATTCATGGGCGCCCGACAGCCGACGCTTTGCTTTCGTCAGTTATGTCGAGAAAACGGCAGAATAATCGAAAAACGACGAGCGTTTCTTTGGAACCTGATTCGTAATTCCATCCGTTCAAACGCCCAATGCCGAGCGAAGAGCATCTGCGTGAAGTCCTGGAACGACAATATGGTGATTGCCAAGAGAACGACTGAAGAAATAGTCCGATATGCCTTCTGCATGCAACTGGAGTTGAGTACGGCACAAGTTTGATTCGTGCAGATTAGCCTGGAGCATGCCCTCACAGATAAAGCACTCAGAAAGGTCGGGAGAAAGTTTGAACAATGTAACAGGGTCTTCATTCATTTCTCCAGATACAGCCACGCCGATACCTGATTCGAAATGCGTGTCAAAGGTAAAACGACGCAGTATGTCAAGAGGTGCAGTACAATGAGCAAGCACTATTTCGTCAGTACAAGGGTTGATGCGTGAAGGGTTGGCCTGAAAGCCGTTTACTCCCGTCACTTTCCTAGCTACAGCCATGCTGATGAGTGCAGGGATATCCCCTTCGCATGCTGCCGGAATGCCCTCTGCGTTCAACATCGCCAATGCCAGGCAACCTGTATTATGCAGTGTTGTGAGTAAATCAAAGCAGCGAACAGTCACACCCGATAAATCATAACGCGTCACAATCCTCTTCAACGCTTGATATATAGCCAAGGCGCATGGTAGGGATGCCGTGAGAGAAGTGGATGTTGCCAACTCCTCACAACCTGGGAGCAGAGAGACAAGAACCTCCCGTGGGGTTTCATTCTGCACAAGGTTAGTCTCCTCAATGAGTTCCTCGATGGAAATGTCCACAAGTGTGGCACCTAACCTCGAAAGGAGTGCATCACGATCGGGATCTGAAGCGATAAGCCAATCGCTCGGTTTCCCCACCACGCCATAGCGAGCGGAAAGATGCACAGTTCCAGGATGCACAAAGGCCGCAAAGCAATGCTTATCATCCGAAGTACTGGAAAACTTTTGTTCACCGTTTGCCCACAGAAGTATCTGACGTGCTATCTCCTCGGGGGTACCGTGCAGGATACGTCCTTCCCTGCCCTGTCGGCGCAAGAAAGACAGGATTTCCATAGAAGCAGCGAGAGAATTGCTGCAACCGCTGGTAAGAAGCACGACAGAACCTTCAATACGCGGAAATGCCTCACGGAATATACCTTCGGTACCGCCTGTACGGACATAGATGACCGAATGGCTGCATGTTCCCCAATCGTCGAAACGGTTTCCCCGTACATCAAAGGCAAAGGATTGCTTTCCCGCCTCCTCTATTGCCCTCAGAAAGGGCTCACGGGATGCATCAGGAAGCACTTCCGCATGCAACCCGGAAGTAAGCGTATAGAGCGCAACAGGAATCATTGAGATGCAAAATGACGAACAGGATCACTCCTTGTCCATGACAGCACGGACATTCAGTCCCCACAAGTAGTTATTGACGTCGAACACACGGGCATCAGTCATATCCCGGTTGCCACAGACAGAGCCTTGCCAATAGTGCCCCACTTCGCCCACCTGCTCAAATCGGCGATCGATGCACCTTCCACCCTTGGGGAGGAAGATGGTATTGCCGTTGGGTCCCTTGACGGTCCAGCCGTTGACGCCATTCAGTTGTTCTTCTGTCCAACTGCATCTGTTGACGAGTTCGAGCGCCTCCTTTTGGGTAGGCATGCGCCAACGTCCATCTTTCCATTTCACCACAGCCACATCGTAGGTATCGCTGCCGCAGATGCCCTCTGCGAGGGACGAGTCAGGACCATTGTAACACTCCTCATTATAACCATCGAGGTAAAGATGAGGCTCCGTGTCACCCCATGCATAGTAGTTTCCGAATTGTTCAGGAGCCTTTGCACCGATATTCCATGGTGCCCAGAGTACGCTGAGGCCCAAATCTACGGGAACTGCGCCAGAACTGTTTTTGAAATATAAATCCTGCTTGACGGGGCTCACATCACCTTCGTCATAGTCATTGTTTACACACGCAGTTATGAGAAGAGTGCCAACAAGCAACAAGAAAGTCTTTTTATTCATAACGACATTATTAGAAACGGAAGGTGAGATAGGCTCTGTAACCGGCATTGTTGCCCCAAAAACGGATATCAGAACGATTGGCATTGCCGAAGATATGTCCATCCTCAATGAATTGTCCCCAGCCCTCTCTGCGTTCGATACCAAATCCAAACGTGGAGAAAGTCATGCCAAGTCCTGCCACATAGTAGTTCATGAATGAGCCCAAAGTGAAATCTTTGCTGAAAAAGACAGCCGCAGTCGGGGCGTAACGGGCATAAGCATTGATGAGGAAGCGTTCATACACACGCATCGTGAGCGATGGGCCGGCTTCCACAGATACTTCCCCAAGGTCATACTGACAAGTCATCGAGCCCCAATAGCCATGACGATAGACAGCATAATCGGTAAAGTTGAGCGACACCCACTTGACATCCACTCCAACACGGAAAAAACTGTTGCAGAAAGGTTGGGTGATGTAATAAGTCTGCCCTACCGAAAGATTGACATTGAAGTTTCCCAGCAACCGGGCATCACCTTCACGAAGGAGGTTGTAGGATGCAGGTCCCTTTCCATCAAGCAGGACATCGCCCCAGTTGTCATACACGGGACGAGTTTCACTCGTTGTAAGCACAGTATTGGTCATGCCAAGTGTAAGGTTACAATTCTTCCACAGCCATTTCTGCGTTTCAGATAACTCACCAGCCATGGACGCAGCATACGAAACCATGGCGAGCACCATGACCAAAAGGATGGTTTTCGTTCGAGACATAATTGACGGTTTATTCATTTTCTATACGAACGTTCTCGTTTACTCTGCGAAGATACGACTTTTTTCCCACTAAAGCATGGCGGTTCGTCTTTTTTTTGTGTTTATCTGCAAGAATGCCCCCATGAGTATGGATATTTACCCTCAATTGGCATTATCAGACTGTTTGAGAACAAAAATGTCAATGCATTTGCTTTCGGCATGTACAATCCAGTACGGACATTGTTCATACGAACGAGCCGTTTGTAGATAAGAAATCGGCAGAAATGGACTTTTTATCCATATTCATTGGCCAAAAATGGAAAACAAAGGCCATTACGGAAAAAATGTTTGATATAAAAAGAAAAATGAACTTTGAAACGAAATTTCCAATGCTTTGATTTTCATTTTCATCGCATCAAGTCTGAATTCCATTGCATTGGAAATTTCGTTTCAAGGCTCAAAAAATACGTTTCAAGGCTCAAAAATGAGAAGGAATTGCAATATCGGGCAATATAGCAAATAATCACACTTCTTTTCATATAAAAGTCATTCTTCACGAAACATCGTAAAGGCCCCGATGCGAATCTACAGAAACCTATCCGTTCATCGCAATCCATTATTCCTGCTTATCCGTTTCCCGGTTTTCAGTATCGGGTTTTCTCCTCGTTCTCATTCCACGCATCGAAGGGGACCTGTGCCTCGTCACGCATGAAGTGTATGCAGGGGATGGATCGTTGCTCGACAGGAAGGGCCAATTGGTCGTAAATGAAGGCATCGGAGAATCCCGCATTGGCTGCATCATCGCGTGTGGCAGCAAAACACAGTCGGCTCACACCAGCCCAATACGCAGAACTCAAGCACATGGGACAAGGTTCGCAACTGGCATAAAGCGTGCAACCCGTCAGGTTGAAAGTTCTGAGGTCCCGGCAGGCATGCCGGATGGCGTTTACCTCTGCATGTGCCGTTGGATCATTGTCAGGCACCACGCTGTTGCCATCCACAGCAAGCACCACGCCATCACGTACAATGACTGCACCAAAGGGACCACCGCCCTCCTTCACGTTATCAGCAGCCTTGTCAATGGCCATCTGCATATATCGCTTATCTTCTTCCGAAATCTCTTGAATGAGTTCCTTTTCGTTCATTTCCATCTTTGTTGATTTTTCATTATTCTTATGCATCACCTCAGCGGCTTATCCATTGTTTCCTTCCATTCACAATGCGGATACCAGGCGTATGGATGTCTGCAACACGTCCGTTGAGGTCATATACCACATTGGCAGCAGGAAGACCGTATTCCTCCTCATCATAGGGAGCGACAAGTGTCTGTTTATCAAAGGAAACACCTCCCAGAGACATTTTGCTTCCACTCTGCATCACGATGTAAATCGAATGAGTACCCGTAAGCAGTGGAACAGGCACCGCAATCGTATTCCAACCTTCGGGCAGCGTGTCACTCAGGGCAACGATGCAGTCGCTGCCCCATCCATCAACGGCAATGGCAAAACGGCTTTTGTCGTTTTCTGCTTTCACACGTACAACTGCGACGTCAGCCCCTTCCGAGCCAAATTGCACATTCTTCCACCCCACAAAGGCTCCCTCACGTGTTGAAGGTGAGGTTACGGTACCCTCTTCCTTGTCTTCAGTAAGCATGAAAAAACAGATATCGTCGAAGGCATCCACGGGAAGTTCCTCGTATGCATCCTTGTGGAACAACGCGTTGATATGCGCATTGACTGCTGCCGACATGGCTGTGGAGGCTCCGAAGGCATCGTTGTTGATGTCATCATTGCCATCCTTGAAATTCTCGGCAGTCTTGGTGAGCCATTTCGACCATGTCACACCCTGCGAGTTGCGGTTCTGGTAAGCATGCCATGCATTGCGTGCCACCCACTTCTGCACGTCTTCTTTGCCCATATCTTCGGCATAGTAACGTACATAGCGCATCAGGATACCCTTGAAACCGCACAGGTCTCCCTTCACGGTTTGGCACACGTGGATGATATGATTGGTGCTTTCCGTGAGATTGTTGTAACTATACTTGTAGATGTTATTGGCATCAGTGCGGTACTTTGCCTCACCTGTGTGATGCCACAGCATCAGTGCAGCGCCAAGCATGGTTCCCTGATTGTAGGTTGAGCACCACTTGTTGTTTACCTGGAACTTCGTATCCTTCCATTCTCCGGAGTCGTACACGCAACCGGTAGAAGCAGCAAAGAGATTCTTGCGCTGACCGGTATAGATTGATATTGCCTTTTCGAGGTAGGTAGAATCACCTGTCATCTCAAAAAGATAGCAAGCGGCTATTGTGGCAGGACAATTGATGCACGAATTGGTGCCATTGTTTCCTTGTTTCCAACGCAGCATGCCTTCGGGATAACACTGGGCACGCTTGTACATACGGTCATAGTTCGTGCGGGCAACGCTTCTATATGTAGTCGTACCAAAATACTTGTATGCTCGTATGCAGGCAAGCACCATCCAAGTGATATCATCGTTATACTCGTTTCCGCTCCAGTCACTGCCGTTTCGGGATACAAAATTCTTGTACAGGTAGTCAAACATCGTCTTGTATCGCAGGTCACCGGTAGTCTCATACGCATCGAGGATGGTTTCAAACATCTCCGCATCACCCCACCAACCGCCTTTTGCCAACACGTAGTTCGCCCCCGAACGACGGTAGTACTTGCGGGTGAAGCCATCAACGATGGAGTCGCGCGTGGCTTCATCAAAAGCAGAGGACATGTCCACTGCAGGGAGGATTTTCCACTGCGTGAGGGCTGCATCGGCAGTCCGTTTGTTCACATATTGCAGTCGCGCCCCCTCATCGGTGCTGGTTGCTCCAAGCAGGAAAGTATCGGTAGCACTGTAGACGCACAGTGTATAGGTATCGTCCAGGCCATCTACGGGCACCACGTCCCACCAACTGACTGCGGTGGACTTGTTGCGTAGAACCACATTCGTACCCGCACGTTTGGCTCCCGCACTTGACAGACAGCGGTCAGCATAGAGGTTCACAAAGGCAGCACCTTTCTCGGCATCGGTCTCGTATGTCCAAACCTGTGCGGGCACCCATGTATCGGTCCACAATACAACAGGAGTATTCACAGCATTGCCGGCATTCTCGGTAAACAGTACCTTGCCATTACTCAAGCCGATAGTATAGCGCTTCCCCTCAATCAGTTCACCAGCCAGCATCGACAAACTTGTCAATGCGACTACCAAGAAACACAATATCCGAAGACATGGCACAATACTCTTTTTCATGATCTTTTTACCCTATTTGATTGTTGTCCTACAATTCTTATGCAAAGAAGCAACTATTATTTCGCATTTACAAAAAAATCTCTACTTTTTTCTCTTTCTCCTTGATAGAACACAGTAAAAGTATAAAGGCGCTTGCGCATTGTTGTCATCCTCATGCAACAAACCGACTTGCAGGATTCACAAAAAACTCGTATTAGAATAAGAATAAATATAATTCTTTCTATTATCTATAAAAATATGAGTATCTTTGCCGAATAATCGTAGATTTTTAATAAAGCCGAAATGTTAACCTCATTCAAAGAAATCCTTCAAGATGCCTACTGCAACCACTATGGTGTAGGCGCTTTCAACTGTCTTAGTTTAGAGAATGCCATCGGAGCCATCCAGGCTGCCGAGGAACTCCGTTCACCTATCATTCTTCAACTGGCTGAAGTTCAGTTTCCTTATTCGCCCATCGAACTGATGGCCCCTATCTTCCTTGAGTTGGCGCGCAAGGCTACGGTTCCTGTATGCGTGCACCTTGACCATGGCCAGAGCCTTGAGACCTGTGCGAAGGCTATCAAGTTGGGGTTCAATTCCGTAATGATTGACAGTTCTTCCCTGCCCCTTGCCGAGAATATCGCTCTCACCAAGCAGGTTGTTACCATGGCCAAAGCATTCGGCGTTGACGTTGAGGCTGAACTGGGTATGGTTGGAACCATTGGTGTGGATACACCTAGCACCGACGATGTTTACACCGATGTCGAGGAATCTGCACGTTTCATTGAGGAGACCGGCATCGATGCTTTGGCCATTGCCATTGGCAACATGCACGGCAAGTATGTGGCGACTCCGCAACTCAACATCGAACGTCTCAAGGAGATTCGTCAGCGCAACAAACTTCCCCTTGTCCTTCACGGAGGTTCCGGAACCAGTATCGAGGATTTCAAGAGTTGCATCCACAACGGCATCTGCAAACTCAATGTCGCTACCAACATTCAACTGGGCGTGACGGAGAAGGTTCGCCAATATGTTGCCCAGGAAGGAGCCAACTACATCGACATGAAGTATGTCATCATGGAGGCTTCCAAGGAAGTCGTCGGCTGGCATATCAACCTGTTTGAAAGCAACGGACATGCATAATGTCGACTTTGTCGATACAAATCAATCATCTTCCTAATAACTTAAACCATGAACATGCGTAAAGGCACATCATTATCAGTGATGCTTGCACTGCTGCTGACAGGTTGCCTCGGTAATCCTTCGGCTGGCAAGAAACAGTGCGTGGACTACGTGGATCCGACCATCGGCAGCATCAGTGTGCTTCTGGTACCCGGCATCCCCACCACGCAGTTGCCCAATCAGGTGATTCGGTGGAATCCACTTCGCACCGACCAGACGGACGACCAAATCAGCAACTTCCCCCTTACACTCACTTCTCACCGTCAGGACTACGTCTTCGGTTTCCTGCCTTTGGTCGCCGATACTCCCGAAGGGCTATGGAACTGCGAGCAGACTTGGGACAATGAGGTGAACCGTCCCTACGAGTACAATGTGGAACTGGAAGGACTGACGTTGCAGTTCGCCCCGGAAAAGAAAAGCGGTATCATACGCCTCTGCTTCGACGACACCCCCGGCAACCACTATCTTCGTTGGAAGACGCTGAACCCGTCAGGTGCCTTTTCGGTTGTTGACGACCACACTATCACCGGTACAGCCACCTTCAAGGGCATGACAGCCTACTGTTATATTGAATCTGACACCGAATTGTCACAACCACTCTATGACAACAATGCCACCCATCGCAACCTGCTGATAAAGGCTGACCCGGGAGCACAGACCGTGACGTTACGTTATGCCATCAGTTACATCAGCACCGAGCAAGCGCACCAGAACCTCCAGCACGAAATAACCGATTGGAATCTCGATGCAATAAGCCAGAAGGGAGCAGCGACATGGGAGAAGACGCTGAGCCGTCTGCGTGTCAATGGAGGCACAGAGGCTCATAAGCGAGTATTCTACACAGCTTTCTATCGTTGTTCTGAGCGAATGATTGACATCAACGAGTATGGCAGGTATTACAGTGCTTTCGACCATCAAGTGCACGACACCGACGGTCCCTTCTTCACCGACAATTGGATATGGGACACCCACGTTGCACTCGAGCCGCTCCAGACCATTCTTGATCCCCGCATGGAAGAGCGCAAAATCAACAGTTATGTTGAGATGTTCCGTCAGTGTGGCGAGATGCCCTCATTTGCCACTATCTGGGGACCCTGGGCTGCCATGACAGGCAACTATGCAGCCACATGGATGGCCGATGCGCTCTGCAAAGGGCTGTCCTTCGACATTGAGGACGGATATGAAGGTGCACGCCACAACGCTTTGGAATGTACCTTGTTACCCTGGCAAGATGGCTCGCGCACCGAACTTGATGAATTCTACGATGCCCATGGTTATCTGCCCGCATTGCGTCCCGGCGAAGAGGAGACTTGTCCAAAGGTTGACACGAACTGGGAAAAGCGTCAGGCTGTCGCCATCACGACGGCCAACAGTTATTCCGACTGGTGTATGGCTCAGTTGGCACGTCACCTTGGGCGGAGCGATGACGAGGCATTGTTCCTCAACCGCGCCACCAACTACCGGAACGTCTTCCATCCCACTCACAAGATGATGTGGCCCAAGGATGCCAACGGTGAATGGATTGAGGGCATCGACCCGCGCTACATGGACCGTCCCTATTTCACCGAGAACAACGCTTACACCTTCACATGGGATGTCAAGCATGACCTGGAAGGTCTCATTGCACGCATGGGTGGAAGTCAGGCAGCCGAGCAGAAACTCGACGAACTGTTCCATACCGACATTGGCATGGCGAAATTCCAGTTCTACCGTATCCTACCCGACAACACCGGCATGATAGGTCAGTTCAGCATCGGCAATGAGCCCAGTTGCCATATTCCTTATTTATATAATTATGTAGGAGCACCTTGGAAAACCCAGAAGCGTATTCACCAAGTCATCGACAGTTACTTCAACGACAGTTTCCAGGGCCTTCCTGGTGACGAAGACGGTGGCGGCATGTCGAGTTTCGTCGTCTTCTCCATGATGGGATTCTTTCCCGTCACACCCGGTACACCGGTATATGTCATCGGCAGTCCTTTCTTCGAGGATATCCAGATTTCATTGCCCGACGGCAAGACTTTCCGTGTGCATGCCAAAGGCTATGACGAACGCAACAAGTACATCCAGAGTGCTCGCTTGAACGGCCAAGACCTCAACCGTACTTGGTTCACGCACGATGAGTTGCTTCAGGGTGGCACCCTCGAACTCACCATGGGCGACAAGCCCAACAAAGCCTGGGGCATCGACTGTCCTCCCCCTTCGAGATTGGAAAGCACCCTGGCTGACTTTTTACCAACCAGATAATAGAAATCTTAACCCCAAAAATATCAATATTATGAAAAGAAGCGAAATCAACCAGATTATGCGTCATGCCGAGTCATTTCTTGCCGGCAAGCAGTTTATCCTGCCCGAATGGGCCAACTGGAGCCTTGAGGAGTGGAAAGAGCGTAAAAACGAAACCGACTATATCACCGAGCGTATGCTCGGTTGGGACATCACCGACTTCGGCTCGGGTGACTTCCTGCATCGGGGACTGTTCCTGTTCACCCTGCGCAATGGCAAGTATGGTGTGGACAAGAAGCCCTATGCCGAGAAGATAATGATTGTCGAGGAGAATCAGGAGACGCCCTTGCACTTCCATTGGTCCAAGATGGAGGACATCATCAACCGTGGAGGAGGCAACCTCGTGGTCGAACTCTACAATGCCACCCCCGACGAGCAACTCGCCGACACCCCCGTTCATGTACTCGTGGATGGCCTTGAGAAGGTCGTCGCTCCTGGCGAGAAACTCATCCTCAAGCCGGGACAGAGCATCTGCATGACGCAGTATCTCTACCACCGTTTCTACGGTGAGGAGGGCCACGGAACCGTGATGGTGGGCGAAGTCAGCCAGTGCAATGACGACTGCACCGACAACCGTTTCCTTGAGGAGATAGGCCGCTTCCCCGAAGTGGACGAAGATGAGGCACCCCTCCATCCTCTCTGTTCTGATTACACCAAGATGTTATGAAAGAGCGCCGCATCACAGTAAGCGGTGTGGGATGCTGCCTCCTCGACCGTATTTTCAACGGTCTGGACTTTGCATCGCCCACTTTCGCCAAGTACCTCAGCAAGCAACCCTCCGACGGAGGATTGCTGCCGGGACGTTTGGAGTTCGAGGAGCAGTTCGAACAGTTCATGGGACAGAAGTTCCCGACCGTGCTCCACGAGATGACAGCCGGCCGTGCTGCCGACTGCGAGAACATCGGAGGCCCCTGCATCGTGGGACTCATCGGTGCCGCCCAACTCACGCACGCCATCAGCGATGTCCGTTACTATGGCTGCTGCGGCGACGATGAGGTAGGCACGCAGTTGCTGGACTTGCTCCGCAAAACGCCAGTGGACATCTCCCATTTCCGTCGCGTAGCGGATAGCGAGACACCCTCCACAAGTGTACTCTCCGATGCAAACTATGACAACGGTCATGGCGAGCGCACCTTCATCAACACCATCGGTGCAGCATGGAAATTCCTGCCCGAAGATATTGACGAGGCATTCTTCCACTCCGACATCTGCGTGTTCGGTGCTACCGCCTTGGTACCCACCATCCATCACAGTCTGCACACGCTGCTTCCCAAAGCCAGACAACAAGGTGCCTTCACCCTTGTTACCACCGTCTACGACACCATCAACGAGCGACGGCAGGTAGAGCGTTGGCCGATGGGCGACAGCGACGATTCATATCGCTTCACCGACCTGCTGATTACCGACAGTGTCGAAGCACTGCGTCTCAGTGGCTGTGACAGCATCGATGAAGCCTTGAAGTTCTTCCGCGACATGGGAGTCGGCGCTGCCGTAGTCACCAACGGTGCCGAGGACGTCGCTTATTACTCCCATTCCCCTCTGTTTGGAGAGGATACCGACATCACCCGCATCCCCATATCGGCTGCCGTAGGCGAGGAACTGCGCCGTGGACGCCAAGGTGACACCACAGGCTGCGGCGACAACTTTGCCGGTGGCGTACTGGCATCGCTCATCATGCAACTCCACCAGGACAACACTCCGCTGGACTTGCACGAAGCCCTCAAATGGGGCGTAGTGGCAGGTGGATTCACCTGTTTCCAGTTCGGCGGCACCTACTTCGAGTCCCGTCCCGGAGAGAAAATGGAGAAACTCCTTCCCTACTACGAGAAATACACCAAGCAAATAGAAAAGTAAACATTGTTCATAATGAGAATACCGAAAGCAAATCATTGGATGCGCAGGGCAACCCGTCTTGCAGCCCTTCTGAGTATCATAGTCATCCCGTCAGGCATCATTGCCGCCAACGTCGCAACGACAAAAAGTGTACGGGACTTCGGTGCCATCCCCGACGACGGTCGCGATGATACGAAGGCACTGCGCAAGGCCGTAGCATGGTGCCGTGCGAACGCAGGCGTCACACTCGTCATCCCCCCTGGCACGTACACGCTTCGCGACGCGGAGGCCGTACGGCTTGAGCAGCAGGCCATGACCGGTGCGCTGGGCAAGAACCCCGAGAGTACCATCTTCGCCCCGTACTACCCGTATGTGCGGGGGTTGGATTTCGACAGCTGCACCGATGTGACGGTGGAAGCCACGGGAGCCACACTGCTCTGCGAGGGGTGGATGGAACCGGTGAGCATGCACGGATGTACCGGAACGACACTGCGCGGACTGACCATCGATTATCTGCGCAAGCCGTTTGCCGAAGGTGTGATTACCGCCATCGACGAGGAAACCATCGACGTTCGTTTCCTCGACAAGGCTCCCGCTGAGGGTACTCCTCTCGGACGACTCCACATCCTGGATCCGAAGATCGAGGGCATGTACCGCAGCCCCTTCTACTTCCCCGACCATGAGCGTATCGACGAACGCACACTGCGTTTGCACCTCGGCCGTCGTCTGCCCGACTATCTGCTCGGCACACCCATCGCCGCCATGCATTCGTTCCACTTCCGTCCCGCCATCCTCATCCAAGGCTGCAGCGGCATCACGCTCGACGATGTCACCATCCACAGCCAACCCGGCATGGGCATCGTGGGCTTCGACAGCAAGGACATCACGCTGCATCGCCTTGCCGTGGTTCCCGCCCAAGGCTACCATTTCAGCACCAACACCGATGCCACGCACTTCGCTTGCTGTGAGGGTGAACTCACGTTCCAGGGCTGCACCTTCGTCCATCAGGGCGACGATGCCACCAATGTGCACGGCTATTATCACAACATATCCGACGACGGCGAAGGGTGGCTGCGGCTGACGCTGGCAGTGAATACACATGCCAGCATTGCCGACGTACCCCGCGTGGGCGACCACATGGAGATTGTTCGCATCAACTCCCTCGAGCCCGTGGGTGAGATGACCGTTGCCGACGTGCAGCACGAAGAAGGTTCGATGGATGTACGTGTACGTCTCGAGGGCACGCTCCCCAACGACTGGCAGCAGTGTTATGCCTTCAACACCACCAAACTGCCCCACCTCACCTTCGAGGGCTGCACCGTGCAGGGCAACCTGGCACGCGGTGTGCTGTGCAAGACACGCGGTGTGACACTGCGGGGCAACATCTTCCGTGGCTGTACCGGCACCGCCATCCATGTGGGGGCAGAATCGGGATGGCGCGAAGGAACACATGCCAAGGATGTGGTGATTGAGGACAACGTGATGATGTACTGCGGCTTGGGTGCCGGCTGTCAGAATGGTGCCTCGGGCATCGCAGTGGTCATCGAGGCTCCCGAACTCAAGGGCGTCCGTCTGCACGAGAACATTGTGGTACGCAACAACGTGGTCATCGGCAATGGCAACAACGGCTGCGGCATCTGTGTGGAACATGCCCGCGACGTAGTGCTCTCCGACAACATCGTGCGTGGGTGCCGCACCGACATTTCCACATCCGACATCGAAGGGGCTAAACAGAGCCGATAACGAAACGAAATAATCATTAAAACAATAGCAGACAAATGAAGAAAGCGCTGAAGATAATACTCGAAGTCATCCTCGTGATAGTGCTGGCAGTCGTACTTATATGGAACAGGGAACTGCGAACGATGGCTGCGCTTGACAAGGTTGACGAATACCTGTACGAAATCGACTACAAGGCCCCGTACAACCTCGACAAACTCGTCGAAGCCGACATTGATTCCAACACGAAGGTGTTGGAGTACATCGTCCGGCAGATCACCAAAGGTATCCCCGTGAACCTCAAGCCCAAATCCGATGCTGGTTCCGTCCCCGAGACGAACGACGACCAGGCGGAGCACTGCACCAGTTTCCAGGCACGCAATGCCGATGGCGACGGATGGCTCTACGGACGCAACTACGACTTTTTCAAGAACCCCACGCTCGTCACCCACGCACATCCACGCAACGGCTACGCATCGGTGGCAGTCAGCGACATGAGCCATTTCGGCTATTCGCTCGACAAGGTTCCCACGAGTTTCTTCAGCCGTCTCCTCTGTCTGGCAGCCGTGTACACCCCTGTCGACGGTATGAACGAGAAGGGTCTCTGCACCTCAATCATGGCCCTGCCCAAGCAGCCTGCGCAGCAGGACAGCGGCAAGCATAAGGTCGGTACCACCATCATCATGCGTCTCTTCCTCGACCGTTGCGCCACCGTCGACGAGGCGCTCGCCTTGCTGGCTACGGTGGATGTACGCCACGATGTCACCGCCGGCTCGGGCTATCACTATATGGTGGCCGACGCTCAGGGACAGTGTGCCGTCATCGAGTTCGACAAGGACGATGGATGGAAGACGATGATCGTACGCAAGCCCGACGGTCAGAACTTCATGCATGTCACCAATCACCTGCTCTCCCCTAAGTACTACACCACCGAGCCCGATCCTGCCGTGGGCAATCCCCACAGCCGCAGTTGGTGGAGGTATGAGACAGCCGGCAACTACCTGAGCGAGCACAACGGCATCGTCACTCCCGACGAGGCAGCCGAATGTCTCAGCCTCGTACACTGGAAGGACCTCGTGTGGGACAACGGAATGGTCGAGGACACGCAGTACAGTGCCATCTACGACCAGCAGAACCTGCAACTCACGCTCCATCCCTGGAACAAGTACGACGAAACATACACCTTCGGACTGTAAGCACCGATAGCCCTCCCCATTTGGGGCGGCATGCGGCTGAAGGCAAGTGTGCTCCCTGCAAAAAAAGAACCGACGGCAGCCACCTTGGACATCTCCTGGTGGCTGTCGTTTTTATAACTATTTTTAATAGAAAGTATAAGATTGGTTAATTTATCTACCAACATGGAGCAACGAAACGCATATTTGCATATATTTGCTGAATAAATAAACTGACCGCGACTATGGGAAACGAAAATGCCAAACGCATACAGACATCCGTACTGAACGGATTGGAAAAGAAAGTATTGACAGCCATCGCCAAACGCATGCCGCGCAAGGTGACGAGCGACACACTCACCCTCATCGGCATGCTGGGAGCCGTCATCACCTTTGCAGGATTCGTGCTGAGCAACCTCAGTTTGAAATATCTATGGATAGTGATTGTCGGCATGTTCGTCAACTGGTACGGCGACAGCCTCGACGGTACGGTGGCCCGTGTACGCAAGACGCAGCGCCCCATCTACGGCTATTTCCTCGACCATAACGTCGATGTCTTCAACGAAACGTTGTTCTTCGTCGGAGCGGGCCTCTCGCCCATCATCAGCCTCCCCACGGCACTGTTTGCCCTCAGCGGCTATTTCGCCATCAGCATCTACACCTATATCTGTCAGGTTGTCACCAACGAGTTCCGTCTCACCTACGGCAAGTTGGGCCCCACCGAGTTCCGTCTCTTGATACAGCTGCTCTGCCTCTGCTTCATGTACATCCCTGCCCTCACGGCACATCACTGGGACGTATCCTTCGGCAGCGAGGTATTCTCGTTCGGCATCTTCGACTACATCGCACTGGGCATCGCCCTGCTGCTGTACATGCTCTATTTCATCTCGTTCATGCGTGACAAGAAACGTCTCGCACGCATTGACCCACTGCCCGAACCGGAGGAATGATCATCGACCGCACACGCGAAGGCTCGGCCCCCATACGGTTCCTCGAATTCTTCGTCACTCGACTGCTGGGCACGCTCGCCGACACGGCCGTGCTCTGGTTGTTTGCCGATCTGGTCTTCAAGGGCAGTTATGTGGGCGAGAACATCGTGTCGCCCACCATCTCGTTCGAGGTGGCAACGATGGTGAACTACATCACGTCGTATTGCTGGATATACAACAACCGCATCGGCAAGCGCAGTATGTCGCAGTTCATGCTGCGGTTTGTTGCCTTCAACGTCTCGTCGCTGTTGGGATTCTTCATCAAGATGATTCTGCTGTTGCTCCTCAAGCGGTGGTTTGGGTGGCATGTGGTCATCTGCAACCTGGTGGCGCTCACCGTCTCGGGGCTTTTCAACTTCACCGCTGCCGACCAATGGGTGTTCGGGCGGCGCAAGCCCCGTCCGGCACGCGAGGTGCTCACCCCTGCTGAGTTGGGCGAGATGATTCCCCTGCTGCGTGGCCCGCGCGGACAGCGTCTGGCACGGCGGCTCATGCGTATGCTGGGTGTGGACCAGATAAACCGTCTCTACGACAAGGTTGCCGACAGCGAGGGACCCTCCTTTGCCCACCGTCTGCTCGGTGAACTGCAGTGCGACTGTCAGGTGGGACATGCCGAACGCCTCGAGCAACTTCCCGAAGGGGCATTCATCACCATCAGCAACCATCCCTACGGCAGTCTCGACGGCATCATGCTCACCGACCTTGTCGGCCAACGGCGGTCCGACTTCAAGGTGATGGCCAACGAATTCCTCACCCGCGTCAAGTCCCTCGCGCCGTCGTTTATCACCGTGCAGCCCGTCACCGAAGACCGTCAGGCTATCTCCGCCGCCAACCTCTCCGGCATACGCACCGTGCTGTCCCATCTGCGCGAAGGACATCCTGTGGGGTTCTTCCCCTCCGGAGCCGTCTCCGACTATCATCCCAAGGACCGCAACATCCGCGACCGCGAGTGGCAGGAGAGCATCATCCGGCTCATACAGAAAGCACAGGTACCCGTGGTGCCCATCCGTTTCTACGACCGCAACAGCAATTTCTTCTATTTCCTTGGATTGATAAACTGGAAGATACGGGTGCTGCGTCTGCCGCGTGAAGTGCTATGGCAACGCGGACGCCGTCAGCGCGTCGGCGTGGGCGAAATCATCACCCCGGAGCAAATCAGCCGTTTCGAGACCATCGACGAACTGCGCGACTTCCTCTATGCCACCGTGTACGACATGCCCCTTCCCGAGCATTTCACCCCACTGCTCAACGAGCAAGACAACCCTGCCATCGACACCACCTTCGCCTAAATCCCCCCCATCCCCCGTCCTACGTCCTAC